>ERZ1740068.19-NODE-19-length-91301-cov-7.798325_pt1 | contig 91301 bp, 75 predicted proteins | sample MGYA00581735_ERZ1740068 | MGnify/ENA primary metagenome ERZ1740068 (study PRJEB43018, sample SAMN04849740) | marine metagenome | isolation source: floating plastic debris | place: Pacific Ocean | collected 2008-08-30 | study: EMG produced TPA metagenomics assembly...
ATCACATAGTTGTAGTCAATTTGAAAAAATGAAAATCTTGAGATATATACTTGTTTTACTCTTGCTCAGCACCTCTTTACAATCTGTCGCAAATGCGAAATATAAGAGTACTAAAAGAGCATCTGCAGAAATCATATCAAACACTAAAAAGTCTTTCAATATCAAAGTCAACTACTTTGATTTTTGGAATGACAGTTCTAATTACAGTGCTTTATACTTGTTTTTTAAAAGCCAAAATGAGAGTCTTGATATAGAATCAATAGAACTTGGTAACGAGTTTTTTGAAATGAAAAAGACATCTGATTCTAAGGGATTTTACCTAATTCCTACCAAAAGGAACGATTCTGAAAACTGTGTTGATATTAAAATATTTTTCGAAGAAAGCAGGCCAAATGCAAAGCCATATTGCCTTGAAATGGTTTACATCCCTGAAGGAGAATTTACTTTGGGAAGCATTAAATCTTTTGAAGATAGAAACACAAAAATTACAAGCAGAGGTTCATCAGGAGCACCACTCAATGCTTTTTTTAAATCAGGTGCAAGAGGTCAGTTTAAAGGAGCTTACCAAATAAATTCAGAAAATGAAATAAAACTTGGTGATTGTGAAGGATGTCTTAATGTTTTGGATGCCGAAATAACTGGTGTAAATACATTTTCAGGAAATAAAAAAGGAATTTTACCTAAAACTTTTCCTAAAGGTTTTGAAAGCTTTTATCAAATGCGATATGAACTTACAGAGCAACAATTCTGTGATTTCTTAAACTCATTAAGTCCTGAACAAGCAACAGAACGCATTAACTTAGACGCAACTTTTCAAGGTATTACAAGAAAAGATTATGGCAACTTCATAGACTACAATAATGGAGAATTTGTAACAACGAAACCTAATCAACCTTGTAGCTTTTTGTCTTGGAATGATTGTTTAGCATATTCAGATTGGGCAGGAATAAGAGTAATGACGGAATTGGAATTTGAAAAGTCTGCAAGAGGATTTGACAAACCAAAATTTAGAGAATTTTCTTGGGGTGGTAGTGAAATCACTAACCAATACTTTTTAGACAAAATACTTTATAAATGCGATGAGAATAGTTACTGCGTTAACGGCAATGTTCATGTTAATTATTTAGGATTCAGTAATTATAATGATGTTTGTACTCAAAATGGAAGTGACAAATCCTACATAGGATGTAGAACCTTATCTGAAGATATTAAATATCGAGGTCCATTAGAAACCGGCATACATTCTAAAGGAAAAGAATCACTGAATAGAACAACTACTGGAAGTGGTTATTTTGGCACTCTTGATTTAAGTGGAAATTTAAGAGAGCCCGTAATACCAATTGGAAGTATAGAAAGTAGAAATTATACTGGAAGTTGTGGTGATGGTATAATCACAAGTGAAGGGAAATCGGATAATAAGGATTGGTATTATTCAACCGAATCAGATTTAGTGTATGGTTACAGAGGCGGCTGTTGGGCTTTCCACGAAAATCACGCACGAATTGCAGATAGGTTCAATGTTTATCGCCAAGGTCTTGATATCAGAAAACCGTATTCTGGCTATCGTGGAGTCAAAAACTAAAATTAAATAAATATAAAATAAATATCTTTTACAGCTATTGTTTTGATTGCTTTAACTTCTTGAAATGATGAAAATAGCAACAAAAAAAGTTGACAAAAGTCAAAAAACCTGCTTAAAATCATTAGAGGAGAATTTTGACCTGCGAAACGATTCTATAATCTTTAACTCAGAAACAATAGAGAACGCCATCCTATCATCCGATATTTATGTTATATAAAGGTTTGACAAATCAATTTCTATTCATAGCCCTATCGAATAGTTATATGACAAAGGAGTTGATTCAGGAAATTGAAAATACACAAAAATCACCGCACCAGAAGGTGGAAAAACACTACTGTTCCTGAAAAAAACTCGAAGGCAAATAATTGGAAGAATTGGGATTTAAGGAAGGAGAGCAAGTTCAAATTGAACAGCAACACAACAAGCTGACGATAACACTCCACAAAGAACAAACCTTAGAATAACTGCGCCCAACAAAAGCTATACGCAATGCGGGTTTCGGTAGTAATGGAAAGGTAGGGGTTTCATAGCCACCCAAACCTTCGCTTTTACGTTTAATGAGTAAACTTAAACCCAAAAACACAGCTCTGGCTACAGTCTGTGCGACTCGAAAGGTAATCGCCTTGCAATCCCGCACTACGCATAGCCAAACCGTTGATAAAATGTTTGAACCCGATGCTTTGGTGACTACTGACAGGTTAATAGCTTACCAAACAACAGTTCAGCCTAGATTGCATGATGTATGGCTTTCTGAAGAAGGAGAAAACTTTCAATCACTTCACTGGCACATTTTTAATCTGATGGGTTGGATAAGGGAAATTCATCACCACATCTCAGCATAACATACTCAGAAATACCTCGATGGGTTCCACTTTAGGTTCAAAAACAGAAACCGGATTCAATCGGGCCCTAAAAGGTATTAAGGCTAATGACGAAAACCCCGAAAACCTCCTATTCTCAGGTTATTGCGAACTAAACCGTTAATCCATTTCAGGTTTTCAATCGCATACCACAACCCTTTCACTTACTGTTGCGGCAATACTTCTGGAATTTTGAATGGTTTTCGCGCAGGAAGGGTGGCATCCAGGTAAACCGATTCGTTGCAGACTTTCTTGCAATAGAGCCTTAAAGCGCAAATGAGTTGCTTTTGTGTGGATTAAGCTGACTCTGAATGGCAAATAAGGTTATAAACCCATTTAAAAAGCTCATCTTTTGTTATACCACAAAGCATCTTACTGAAGGAGGTATCCTTCCTCTTCAATCAGCATAGAACTGTAAGCCTGAATCGTGTTTTCGCTACAGCGTTTAACTTCCAATGTTTTCCTAAAGTTTGCAACTGCCTTATCAGCATAGCAATAGCACATTGTTTGATTAGCTATACTCCATGGGCAGGTAATCGAAACAGAATTCAATATCTTCGATTATCACATAGTTAGCTACAATTACAAAATGGAATTAATAGATAAGCAAAAAATTGAGCCGCTCTTACCAGTCCTTAAAGTTCTTTGCATTTTATCTGCATTTGGTACCACCGCATTACTATTATTCAAAGATCTTTATTTCTATGAGTGGTCTGAAAAAAAAGAAACCATTATCTATTCCATTCCAATGGTTTTCTTGTTCTTCTATTGGATGAAGTTTAAGCTGGACGAGGACCATACTTTTGATTATAGATTAATTGGATTAGATGGACTCGTAATCTTTTTGACTGCAGTGCGCCTGTTAGGTCTTCTATTTCATTCAGGACATGTATTGTTCCTCACCTATACCTTTCTAACAACCAATAGTATGACCTTTAGAATAATGTGTGTCCCAATGATATTAGTAACAGCATATTTCAAAATATTTTACTGGGGTGATTTTGTAACACCGATTGTAGGAGCTGGAATTGCTCTGCCTTTGGTCCATTACAGAAAAAAGGTAATTGAAAGATTAGGAACAGTAGCTAACAAAACCTAAAATGCATTAAAACGCAGTTGAGCCAAAAAGTTAGCCACTAATTAGAATGAGCATAGAAGAATACATAGCGGCAATGCTCCCGATGGTAGAGTTACTTGATCGCGAAAAGAAAGTGAATCCTAAGGGCTATAAAAAGAGGCAGCTTTGGTACTTATACCGACAATACTTTTATGGCTTCGCAGAATTTATAGACAGAGAGATTCTTTTTAATGCTTCGAAAAAAGCGCAAACCGAGTTTGAAATTCAGCAACCAGGAAGAAGACTTGTAAATCAAGATTGGAAAGATCAACCTCAATTTGATCAAGGAAGGAAGATTTTCAATTTAGACCATATCTACACTGGGGAAATGTTTAGAAACGCGGTTGACACCTTGATATCTGAAGATGAATTGTCAGTGGAAAAAATTGCAATGCTCATCAGAAATAATTACCGAATGGCATGGATACTAAAGGACGAAGAACGCAGGTTGCATAGATCAAAAAGAGGGAAAACTTTAAATGACGCACTTAAAGAATATAGTAAATGTGAAATTGTTCTGGAGAAAAAAGAAGAAACAGAGGCCAACAAGAGCTAAACGCCATTGAATCGAGCTTCGAATGAACGGCAGTGCAAAAACACACTTTGCTCCTTGTACCTCAATTCAAAAAATGTTTTGGAAGCTGGCAGAACTGCTTTGTAAATCTATCGGACGGTAGTGGGTCATGAAAAAAGATTGAACTGCGTTTAGCCAGAAAGTCACTATCCTTTTAAAATGAAGATATTTCTGATCCTATTACTTCTCCTCTCACTAATTACCTCAGTTTTTGGTCAAACACACTATGTATCTGACGACGACAAGCAGTATTTAGAACATGTAAAGCAAGGTGAGCACACCTTCAAAAACCACTTAAAAGACGGAAGATGGGTGTCGCTAAAATCTCGTAATGATACCACTTCAAAACACATCGTAACTTATATCAAGAACGGACTAAAAAATGGAGTTGAAAGCAGGTATTTTGCTGGGTCTGATAAGAAATACGCAGAAATTGAATACAAAGACGGCATTAAAAATGGTCGCGAAATTCATTGGAACGGGAATGGGACAGTAAAGACTATTTTGAATTATCAAAACGGTATTCTACACGGACCTGTAGTGAACAACTGGACAGAAGGTGAGAAGCACTACACCGGCTTTTTCAAAAATGGTTTTCAAGATAGCACCTGGACGTATTGGGAAAATAGCAGAAAAGACACCATCTGGATTTATTACGACGAACCTATGAAGCGTATGGAATATAAGTATGTGAATGGCAAAAAATCCCTGTGGAATGCTTGGGGTTACACCGGAACAAAAATGATTGAAAACGGCAACGGAACATTGGTGCTAAGAGAATATGACATACTAACTACTCAATACACCGGTGGACAAAAAAATGGTTTGGAAACAAGTATGTCCTTTGATAGCACACTTGAATACTCAAGAACTTATGCCAATGGGTTACTTACAAGTGAAATAACGCACAGTTCTTCTGGTGACACCCTATCTTACTTTAACTTATCTTATCCCTTACCTGTAGTCGTTGACACAGTAGAAAGGTGGGCAGACGAATACGTTAATCGTGACACCTACAACAAACTAAAATTTGACTATCAACCGAAGTACAATGGTTTGCACTTTGAGAAATTCAACAACAGAACATATAAATTTAAGGGCAAGTACTCAGATGGTGAACGTATAGGACAATGGTTTTGGTATTACCCATCGGGCGTAGTTAGAATGTTCACCAACTATGAGACCGATGAATGGAAATACTTTGACAAATCAGGCAATGAAGTCGCAACTGATTTTAACGGTGAGTACATTACCAAATTAACAGAGAGCTGGTGGTTTTTGAATGACAAAATTGACCGAGATAAAGTCATTCTTTCAATATACAATGAAAACGTTGTGACATTGAAGTTTGTTTTTAATCAAGACGGAACATATATGCTCAATGACTACTTGGAGTGTGGTAAAGATATTGGTTCAACAGGAGGCGGATGGAACATTATTGGCAATAGACTGACAATTGAATTTCCATCACAAGGTGATAATTTAGGGGAAATCAACACTTATAATTTCGAGATAGAAGAAGCAACAGGCAGTCAAATAACTTTGAAAAGAATACAATAAAAACGGCTGCTATCAAAACCTGTAGGCAACAGCACCCTGCGGGCCCGAACTGCACATCACCAAAACGTTATAGCACATTGAACAAGATAAATAGGAAAGATTTTTTAATCACTGTTTGGAGGAAGGGGATAAAACCAATTTTACTTATTGGAGTTATTTTTTTCTGCGCAAAATTCCTCTACAATGTCTTTACAGAAAGTGGAACTGAAAGATTTATAACCATACTGACGCTTGGTTTTGGACTGTTGATGTTAACGATGCATCTCTTAGGCCTTCTTTTCAAATCATTGACGGAAAAACTAAATTCCATTCTTCCAGAATCCATTAAACTTTGGATAAGGATCATTGGAAAAACCTTAAATTATATATCTCCAATAATACTGGGGATGATCATTTATAATTTCTGGAAAGAAGACTGGATAACGGCTGCAATTGTATTGGGAGTATTGTTGATACAAAAGATAGCAGAAATTATAAAAGAAGAACAGCAGGCTACAACAATGGCTAAACAACCATAGTCACCCTTCGAGATTGGCAAGGCTTTTTAGTAAAAACTTTAGCAGCAATGGTCCTAAGAAGGGTTAACCAATAACTTATCTTGGACAGCAAGTACCATTGCAGACTTATATAAAGGCCCGATGGAACACCGAAGCCTTCTTTAAGGACATCAAACAGCGGTTAAAAATCAAAACCTTCATTGGGACAAGCCACAATGCTGTGATGATACTGGTTTGGACAGCACTGATTGCTATTTTACTCTTGAAATACTTGCAGAAAAAGTCTCAATATCCTTGGTACTTGCCCAATTTAGTGTCCTTTTTGCGGATCAACCTGTTTGTGAAAATTGATTTATGGCATTGGGTGAATTACCCATTTAAACCGCCTGATACGAAATCTAAACAGCTGATGCTTTTTCACTATCGAAAAGAGAGAGTACTTGATTGTAATGATTGACTTTTTTGAAGCTTTAATCAACGTTTGTGGCGTTTTTTACTTCAGTTTAAATCGTTTGGGACAGGTGTGCATTGAGTTATCTTATATTTGTGGATCATTGATGGATAAAAGGAAATATAGTGGCATATAAATCGTTTGGAAAAATTTATTGATTTGGCTTTCTCTTTGAAATAGAAAACACGAATTTGGGCCGAAATATTACAAACTCAAACCGAATAATATTTCAATTCCTAATAGAATTTATGGATTTGAGTTTAAATGGCATTCAGATTTAGGATTTCTTGCTCGTCAGGATGAGCACTATTCATTAGGTAATAGTGATAATTTGAGAATCAAAAACTAACTAAAAACTACCGATATGAGTAAATTAGTTACAGCTTCTATCCTACTACTATTAGTTTCAATTGAATCTTTTTCTGCTACCTGCACATTCAATGGAAATGGTGATGGGACGAGCTGGACTGATGGGAGCAATTGGTCTTGTGGTTCAGAACCAGATCCTGGAAATGATAATGTTATAATACCTGCTGGCTTCAATGTCTTTAATGACGGGGGTAGCGATTATACATTCGATGGTGGTGAAAGTATCACCATCAATGGTGGTTTAAACATGGACGGGAAAAATATAATTATAAAAAGTAACGGAACGATAAATGTTTCATCAACAGCAAATATTACAAACTTATTTGCCTTACAGCTGGCAGAAAATGCAACCGGAACAATTGCATCAGGAGCGTCCTTCACAATGGAAGAACTCAAAACAGATGACAATAGTCTTTTAACAATTAATGGTGTCTTAACAGTAAAAGATAAACTTGAAAACCTAAGTGATGCTGGTATTGTCGGTGCTGGTAGCATCAATTACCAAGGTAGCAATGGAAATTTTGTCAATACCGGGACCAAAGGTATTTTTGGATGCTTCGATTCTAACGTAAACAATTGCTCTTTAAGTGGCTCTTCGCTCCCAATTGAATTACTCTTTTTTGGGGTAACGGTTATAGAGAATTCAGTTGAAATTCATTGGCAAACAGCCTCTGAAACAAACAATGACTATTTTACTATTGAACGCTCACAGGATTTATTACGTTGGAAAGAAACAGCGAGAATTGATGGGGCTGGCAACTCTTCTAAATTATTAAATTACTCTACAGTTGATAGTCCGCCAATTGTTGGCACTTATTACTATCGGTTGAAACAAACTGACTTCAATGGACAATTTGATTATTCGCATTTAGAGAGTGTACATGTAAATGAAATTTACTCTAATCTATCGTTGTCCCAATTCTCCAACGAAGTAATCATTTCAGGCAAGAATATTGATTCACAATATTTTGCAGTTTACAACACCTTAGGGCATGATGTCACTTCGCAAACAGAAAGAACAATCCAGACCAGCTCAAAAATGGTGATTAATTTATCATATTTGAAACCTGGGATATATTTCATTAAATCGACAACTACTACCAACAAAGTGTATAAGCAATAGCTAATTAAGTAACCGAATAGCGCCTCCTTATTTTTCGGTTATCATTGCCCTTAGGCAATTGAAGAACGATACAAAGTGGTCCACTTCGGCATACACGTTATGAGCGCCAGTCCTATTGGCAAATGTTCCTGTCTACTCCCAGCAATCCCATTCCGCATTTCACGCACATCAGCCACCGAAGGCATAAGGAAGTCTGACTACTGTTGCCGGGTTAGATCGTTTCTAAACGTGTTGCCCTTTGCTACAGGTTGGGCAACGTTGCCCCCTTTTCATTTTTTTAAAAGTGTTGCCCCACTTATCGGGTAGGGCAACGTTGCCCCTTTTTGATTTTTCTGAAGGCGTTGCCCCTTTTTTCTCATTTTTAAAAGTGTTGCCCCTCCACACCCATAGGGCAACGGGCATATTCCTTTCTTTTCGAAGCGTTGCTCCAGCGAAACCAAACACCCATCGCGGCCTTGCCCGCATTTTTGGCTATTGGCCAGCACCCACCTTTTGGCCATGTGCTCGTTCGGTGGACCAAAGCAACTGTTGGCCGAAACAGTAGAATGCATACACTTGAATTAAGCCTTAGGTATCGGCTCAAAGCAAGGCATGAAATTTTTTTTCCGATCCGCGCGTTACTTTTTTGAGCCACTGGCATTCCACCTGATGAAGGGCGACACCGCTTCGCCGGTGACAGGCCCGCCCTTCAAGCGATAGGGCCGCCCCAAATCCCGGTCTGAACACGATGCAAGGTGGCCCTATCGACTTTCTCAGACACCTTATTGCCTCCATGTAAGCCGACCAAGTGCTTTGGTCGGACAAGTTCAACCTATTTCAAATTTTCAACACAATGGCAGGAAACAAAGAAACTCCCCGGCAAAAAATGATTGGCATGATGTACCTGGTGCTTACCGCTCTGTTGGCACTCAACGTATCGAAAGATATTCTCGATGCTTTTGTGGTGGTGAACGATGGCCTGGAAGAAAACCTGGTGAGCTCGGACCAAAAGAGCAGCAATTTGTATTCGGAGTTTGACCTCGCCAAGCAGGTGGACCCGGTGAAGGCTACCCGTTCCTGGCAACAGGCCCAATTGGTAAAAACCCAAAGTACCAGTGTCACCGAGTTCATTGAGGCCCTTAAAAAGGAACTCTACATTAAAACAGAGGGCATTGAGGTCAATGAAGCGGACACGGCTCAATTGGCCAACCTGGACCAAAAAGACAACTACGACATTCCGACGAACCTGATGATTGGCAATTCGGAGGATGGCTCGGCCGGCAAGGCCCGGGAGTTGTTTGAGCAATTGACCCAATACCGGCAATCGCTGCTGGAGCTGATCGGCGACACACCAGAGAACCAAACCAACATTGGCTTACAACTTTCGGAGCACCCCTCACCGGAAGGGAAGCTGAGCTGGGAAATGCACCACTTCTACCACACCCCACTGGCGGCAAGCATCACCATTTTGTCGAAGTTGCAAAACGATGTGAAAAATGCGGAGTACTACACCATCAGCCGGTTGTTGGAATCGGTGACGCGTGCGGAATTTCCGATCGATACGATTGCGGCCAAGGTAATGCCGCGCAGCAATTATGTACTGTTAGGGCAAGAATACGAGGCGGATGTGTTTTTAGCGGCTTTTAGTTCTACCCGAGACCCGGAAATTTTGCTGGGCAATCTCAACGCAGGTGGCGACAATTTGGCTGCAGTGACCGATTCGGTGCCCGTAGAACGCGGTTTGGGCAAGTTGCGCTTGCCTACCCAACGGGAAGGAATTTTCAACTACCAGGGGATGATCAATTACACAACGGCCAGTGGCGAGGTGAAGCACTATCCGTTTGAATCGGAATACATTGTAGCCCGCCCGAGCCTCACGGTTTCGGCTACCAAGATGCAGGTATTTTACCGCGGTGTGGAGAATCCTATATCCCTTTCAGTGCCCGGGGTGGCGCAAGAAAATGTTTCGGCTTCCATCAATGGTGGCAACCAACTGGTTTCGAATGGTGACGGTACGTACACGGTGAAAGTGAGCCGTAATTCTCCGCCCAAGGTGGCCATTTCGGTAAGTGCCAAAATGCCCGATGGAAGCACCATGCCCATGGGCAAAGTAGATTTCCGGGTGAAGCGTTTGCCTACGCCGGTTGCTAAGGTGGGCAAGGTGACCAACACCGCCCTGGTAGCTAAGGAGATGTTGCTGGCCTACAAGCGCGTAAACGTAGTGTACCCCGAAGATTTTGATTTTGATGCCAAAGTGCGCGTGAAATCGTTTCGCATGACTTTTATTCTGAGAAATGGAAAAATTACGGACGCTACGAATTCCCAAAACGGCGAGTGGACCCCTCGTATGAAAGCTGCCATCAATGGCTTGCGCAAGGGCGATCGCGTGGTGATTGACAAGGTAATGGCCTATGGCGATGATGGTGCCCGCGTTGAGGTCAACAGCATTTCGTTTACGATCCGATAAAAGCCTATATCCCTCGCCCCAATGCTGGTGGAACGCTCTACCAGGAAGCATGCAGAGGCCTCCCCTACAGGAGCCTCTGCTTTTTTATTTATCGCCCCCAGGTGGAGCAACAACAACTATGGTGATCTTCCGTTGGTAGGCTTTGCCTTTTATCGAGGCGAAGGACTCAACCCGCTCGCACATGGTTTTCGACATTCTACTTGTTGGTCTGCTACAACTTGCTTTGATCCTAATTTTTTGGGGATTGCGCCACTTTCAGGAAGCGCATGTGCTCCAAAAGTTGTTTTTCAACCGGTGGTGTTTTGTGGCTTTCAATGCGGCTACCTGGGCGGTGGCGTGGTATTACAACCAAGAGCAACAGGTGTTTTGCCAACCCGTGGCCTGGGCCGGGGTTGCGCTCTCGCTGGTGCTGGGTTCCTTTCTGCTTTTTCCGTTCGCTGCCAAAAAACGCCTTAGGGTTTGGATGTTGCCCATTTGGGGTGTCAATTGGTTTGTAGCACTTTATTTATTGGTGTTTGCCAGTGACGAATACCTCATATTTTTGGGCATACACCTTCCATTTTTTATCGGTTTCCATTTTTTGCTTCGCTACTACAAACGCAGGCATCCTTCTCCGATCTATGGGGCGCTTTACTTTTATCCTGCTTTGATGGGCTTACCGTTTTTCCTGCTCTATCAAACCTTTTTGATGCAGCAATCGCTTGGTTGGAGAGAAGGCTGGGTAGCTATTGGTGGCCCGGTGCGGGTCTTAGGTCTGGGTTTCACACTCGCGGTTCGTATGGAAACACTGTTGTGCAAAATTGATCTTGTCCATTTCCCGCACCATGTTGAAGTAGCACAAGGAAAGGAAACGATCGAGGTTGCTTCCCTTTCAACGCCCATCGACAGCGCCAAGGCGGTCAAAGCCCAATTTTCAGATTTGGTCAACAATCCTCTGGATGCCTACTTATCCGAACTACTCCTGGGTGCGCATTGGAAATACCATACCCAGTTGTGTTTGTATGATGGCTGGCGTCCTCCCTATCATGATCCTACTTTGGTCATGAGTACCTGGCTTTTTCATTTTACGGATGGATTTGAGTATTGGTATACGCTACCTCAATCGGCAGCGCTCTATCAAATTCTATTTCCTGAGCAGCCTGTTCAATTTCAATGTCGGTGTGGAAAGCACCAGTTGATTTGAGCGAACGCAGCTACAACGCCCATTTTATGGGATGACCTCATTTTGTCGGGTGACCGTATTTTGTCGAGTAATCGCATTTATTGGGTGTAGTTTGCAACTACACCCTGCTATCCATTTTCACAATTTCTTTGCATCTATCCTTTTCGAAAAGTTCGGGAAGGTTAGTTTTGTGAAGGCAGTACTGCACACCAGGCAGGAATTTATGTCCACATCGGAATCCATACAGCTGTACAATTTTAAACCGGGGCTCCCACAGGAGTTGGAGCTGTTGGATTTTGCCGAAATGCAACAAAAATTTGGTCCTTATTTGGCTTCTCCCCACCGCTTGGAGTTTTACCAGATCATCTGGTTTCAAGAGGGCCGGGCGCAACATGTAGTCGATTTTACTCCTTGGGAAGTAGTGCCAGATACAGTGTTGTTTTTACCACCGAATGCAGTGCAGCAATTTCGATTTGAGGGGGCACTTCAAGGCCGTTGTTTGCTGTTTACCGATGCTTTTTTCACCGAATCGGAAGTAGATACGCAGTTTCTTCGAAGCAGTATTTTGTTCAACGATCTGTTTTCCGTTCCACGCATTCGGTTGGATGTTGCCGCTTTCCCGCTGCCTGCTTTGCTCGATCAACTGGAAACAGAACTTGCCAAACCTACCGATGATTTTCAATCGGGCATCTTGCGGAATTTGCTTCGGGCTTTGTTGTTGCACGCAGAGCGCGAACGCCGAAACCAGGATTTCACGGAAGTGCGCAAAGGCCCCGACCTGGAAGTAGTGATGCAATTCCGGGAAGCGTTGGAGCGCGATTTTACCACTTCAAAACAGGTAAAACACTACGCTGGATTGCTTCACCTTACCGAAAAACGCCTCAACCTGGCGACTTCGCGCTTGTTGGGCAAATCGCCCAAACGCTTGATTGACGAACGGGTAATGTTGGAGGCCAAACGGCTGCTGGCCCACACCACTGCCCCCGTCAAGGAAATCGGTTTTGAACTGGGCTTTGAAGAGGCCACCAACTTTGTGAAATTCTTTCGCAAACACCACACCACCACTCCCGTAGCTTTTCGCGAAAGCCAACAGGCTTAAACTCTCCAAAGGAGTAAAATTACCATTCAAGGGAAGGTTTGTATCGTCCCTAAAACACCCATGGACTTCACTTTTGTATTGAACATTCAATGCTTCAATATGAAAAAGATCATTCCTATCGCACTGTTGGCCATCGCTACTTTTTGGCTGGCCTGCTCTGCTCCAACACCAGAAACTACTTCACAACAATCAAACACTATGGAACCAAGTAACAAGGAAAAAGTAATTGCACTTTTGGAGAGCATCGAAACAGGAGACACAGCTCCGATTGCTTACATCAATCCGGATAAATACATTCAACACAACCTTTCTGCTGCGGACGGATTGCAGGGATTTGGCGAGCTGTTGAAAAACTTACCGCCCAATTCTACCAAGGTAAAGGTGGTGCGGGCTTTTGAAGATGGCGACTACGTCTTCACCCATTCGAAATATGAATTTTTTGGCCCCAAGGTGGGTTTTGATGTTTTCCGTTTCGAAAACGGGCTCATTGTGGAGCACTGGGACAACCTTCAGGAACGTCCCGAAAGTGCCAACCCCAGCGGACGCACCATGCTGGACGGCCCCACCACCGTTACCGATGAAGCGAACACCGCGGCCAACAAGGCCTTGGCCGAAAAGTTTGTCAACACCATATTGGTAGAGGGTAAGATGGATCAGTTAGCAGGTTTCTTTGATGGTGACAACTACATGCAACACAACCCTGGGGTTCCCGATCAGCTTTCGGGACTGGGTGCTGCACTGGAACAAATGGCCAAGCAGGGCATCGTGATGAAATACGACAAGGTGCACCGGGTGCTGGGACAAGGCAATTTTGTGTTGGTGATAAGCGAAGGAACGCTGGGCGGTGTACACAAGGCCTTCTACGACCTGTTCCGGATGGAGCAGGGCAAAGTGGCAGAACACTGGGATACGATTGAGACCATTCCTGCCAAAGAAGAATGGAAAAACGACAACGGTAAGTTCTAAGGTTTTACCATTCAGTGAAGCCCATTTTGCAGGGGTTAGATAACCGATCGTAGTTGCAAACTACGATCAAAATTCAAGATGATCCCATTTTGCAAGGGTTGGATAGCGGATCGTAGTTGCAAACTACGATCTGACTTCAAGATGATCCCATTTCGCAGGGTGTAGTTTGCAACTACACCCTGTTATCCATTTTTACAATAGGGTCTTTCCGATCACCGAAGTCGAGAAGCCCGGAATAAATGAAAAAGAAAATGTAGGATGAAATCTCTTTCATTTCGGCTGAGGAAAAGAACTACGATCAGAATTCTGGGTTTATTTTTTAAGCAAGGCTCAATGATGGTGCGGATGCGGATGTCCACCTGGCGGTGGGCCTTGGTGGCGGTGCCCACCGGGTGGGCCATTGGGACCTCCCGGCCGGTTTTGCTCGGTGAACACACCTTTCAGGCAACGGCCCACATACGGGTATTCATCAGTGACGAGGTAGCAGTAATTGCCGTCGATGGTTGTTCCGTTGCATTCGTCGAGTTGGCCCAGGCCGGCTTCATATTCCCAATCGGAAACGAAGGTGCCGTCGGGCTGGGTATTGCTAAACGACTTTTGCATCCGGGTGTGTGGGGTTTGCATGGTACAGATGTCGCCGGTTCTGGGTGTTTCTGAAATCCGGTAGCTGGGTTTGTATTGACCGCTTTTCGAATAATAAATCGGGAAACCGTCCATGGCAAACCCTATCAGAACGAGGTCCTTGCCTTGGTCGAGCTTTTCTATCAACCCCACGGGCACGCCGAGATAGAGGTAGGCTCAGGTGGGTTGAACATGGGCATGGTTAGCATCGAGTCCAAGGTCAATTAATTCTTGCAAGGCTTCGATGCGGTAGTTTTCTCCGTTTTCGCACACAAAGCGCTCGGCGGTTCCGGGTTCGAATTTCACGCCGTTGAGGGCTACTCCGGGTTCGCGCGCCCAAACTGCCTTGCCGGAAAGCTGAGGGGTTACCGGAATGGAATAGGTAAGCCGCTGAACACTGATACGATTGGGATTGCCGGAGTTGGGAAAATCTCCGGTGGGATGGTTGGGCAAGCCGTTGGTTTTCATGACCCGTTGGCCGTTTTTCAAGGTAACGGTGGTTTTGGTTTTGTAGGCAGGGTCAGTAATCGAATAGTTGCCCATGAAGTCGATTGATGCAAGTTCGGTGGCTGGCACTTGGCCCGATTGGTAGACGAATCCGAAACCGAGGCTTATCAACAACAAGCCTCCGGCGTATGCACTGCGTTTCAACATGATGTGGTGTTTTGCTTTGAGACGCTTCCTCGCCGGTAGTTCCTTTGCCGGCATCAATTTTTTACCCCCTATCTGATGCCTGCTTGGATTTCTTACTTTTGGATGGAACCCCAATACGCGATTTTCATTGATTACCGACGATTTCGCCACCTTGCATTTACCACCCGATGCTTCCTGGAAACAAGTGGAGAGGGCCTTTGAATTGTTGAGTCGCAAATGGCACCCTGAAATCAATGCGTCTTCCGAAGCAGAAGAAAAGTATCGGAACATCGCTGAAGCCTACGCCCGCCTGCGAAAGCATTTCAAAAAAGAGACCAAGACTACTCCTTCTTTTTGGTCGGAATGGGCACACCGCCTGTTGGATACGCAACGGGCTCCCCTTTACACGGGTCCTGGCTTCGATCGGGTAGAACTTACCCTCAACATCGTTTTTGATTGGATAAGAGCCTTGTTCGTGTTGTTTGTTTTTGTCGGCTCTCCCCTGTTTGGCTATTTGTACATCGGCGGATGGGGCATCTTGGTAGGAGTGCTCATCATTTTTCTCAGCGTACACTCCTGGGTGCAAGTGGTGTACCACGACCCACCCCGGCTGCAGGTGAAAGAGCTTTTTTGGTCCATTCGGCAACTTGGAGTGGTTCCGATTTTTCAGTTGCCTCTGTTGACCATTTACCACGTTTGGATCGTTTTTACCATCGGGCTGGATACGTTTATTCCTTATTGGTTCTTCGTGGTAGGCGACGGAATTGCGTTAGGCATAGGCTATGGGGTCTCCAAATTCGTTGAAGTTCCCTATTTCAAGTCCTCAGTGGTTTGGATGGGTTTGGGGCCTTTGCTCTTTAGTTGGTTTTTGGTTTTCAATTTTCGGTTTTCGGGTCCCTCGGAGGTAGAGAATTACCGGTTTGAGTTTTTGGAGCAAAAAGGCCCAGTCTTTCATAGGACCGGCTATTCTTCCAGGTTTTACGGTGATTTGGCTTATTACTCCACCACAAAAGTGATCCTCGAAGGCGATGCCTATGAAGCGTACCCGGGTATTCTTACTTTTTCCGACTACGATGAAATGAAAGGTCGCCGTGAGGTCAGCCTGATCACCGCCAAGGGCTTGTTTGGGCTGAAAGTGCTGAAGGACTATCGTTTTTACTAACGCTGCCGCTCCTGTGACACCTGCCGCTCCCCCTGCTTCAGCACCTTCCCATACGGAGGTTTCCCAACGCATTGGCGTAATCGACGGCTTGCGCGGCTTTGCCTTGTGGGGAATTCTGGTAGTCAACGTATTCGTTTTTCATGCGCCCTACTTTTATTATGGGGAGTTCTATACCCAATTCACCGGCAGGGAAGCGATCGCGCTGGAAACGATGATCTTGCTGTTCCCCGGCAAGTTCATGTACCTCTTTGCTTTCTTATTTGGCTACGGTGCGTTTTTGCAATTTTCTCGTTGGCGTTCCCCAGGTTCCTTTTTGCCGTTTTGGTTTCGACGAATGGGCATGTTGGCCGTTTTTGGAGGGCTACACTTGTTGCTGTTCTGGATGGGCGACATTCTTTTTTCCTATGCCTTGTTGGGCTTTGCCCTGCCTTTGTTTTTCAAATGGCGCGCCCGCTTTTTGTTTCTGGCCGGGTTTCTGCTCTACTTTACCTCGGTCGGGTACTCCTTTTTTCAATTCAATTTGGATTGGCCGGCCTTTCACAGCCATTCCGACTATCCCTTGACGCATTTCATAACGGTTTTTTCAGAAGGTAGCTACGCAGAAATATTTTGGTTGCGCCTGCATGAAATCCAACAGTTCGCTTTCGAAACCGTGGTGTATTACCTGCCCCGGGAAGGCGGATTATTTCTGGTAGGCATGGCGGCTGCAAAAGTTCAATTGCACCAACGGCTGAACTGGAAAATAGCGTGGGTTCCCTTGCTGTTGGCCCTATTGGGAATCATCAGCTGGAACCTGACAGTAGACGAAATTGTGGCAGCTGCTGAGTTGGACACTTATCCCACCCGCCGTCCTCCGCTGATCTTGCTCAGTACCCTTGCTGAATGGCTGCATGGGGCCAGTTATATCCTGCTCTTTTTTCTGCTTTGGCGCTGGCACTTGCTCCAAAGGTTGGTGCGTTTTCTGGCGCCCGTCGGTAGGATGGCCCTGAGCAATTACTTCTTTCAATCCTTGGTCTGCGTGCTGGTTTTCTATGGCTACGGTGCCGGTCAATACGGTTCCTGGACTCCGATTGAGCTGTTGGTGTTTGCTGGTTTGCTCTACCTCTTTCAAGCGGTAGTATCGATTTGGTGGCTGAAAAAATATGCCATGGGACCACTGGAATGGCTTTGGAGGAAAGCCAGTTATTCATTCCGTTCAACTAAGTAAAACGTTGTGTACTTCTTCTTCCTTGACATTCTCTTCATCGGCTTCCTTCTATGGAGTATAACTTGGGTGATCGTTTCCTTTAAGGGCACTCCGCAACCCAACTCTAAATGGTGGCAACTCGATTTGGCAACCGTTCAAATGGTCAAATGGCTGGGGCTTGGGATTAGTGTATGGCTGTTCTTCGGAATCCTTTCGGAAGGAACACCAGAGCCTGCCCCATTTTATCCAACGGCCATCTATAGCAGCCCCACGCACTATCAAATTTATAATTTTTACTTCCCTGTTTTTTGCCTTCTCAGCACCCAGTTGCTTTGGCTTTCTCCATTGGTAGGCTCACCCTTGTTGCGATTAGGATTGGCTTTTTTGTGGATGTTCACTCCGATGTATGAATCGGTTGCTCTTGCGGTTGAATCGGATGGGAGCTATTGGAGCTTACCGACCTGGACAGCTTCCAATGCATCGCATGTGCTCTCCAAACTGCTGGTCTTCGCTTTTCTTGTTGGTGTTGCCTACCTCGCTCAACAACGTAAACGCCCAAAACCTCACCCATCTTCGGCCGATACCAGGGCCAACAACGTAGAATAATACGGTTTTGCAATCAGCTTGGATTTGATCCAGGCATAGAACCCCATGGCAATCAGGTCTTCCCTTGAGGCGGGCCGAAATTCGATGGCGCGCTCAATACGGGCCTGAAAATCGGATGTAGCCAAACGCTCCGGATAATCAATGGTGAAACGAATAAGGCTGAGAAATTGCCTGACCCGCTGGTAAGCCGGCTGTTCGAAAAGGGTTTTGAACTGCCGTTCGATGCTCCGCACCCGGTTGTGCGCAATGTCGGTGTTGCCCAATTCGATTTGTAGGATGAGCTCCACCATGTTTTTGCGCAAAACCCATTCCCTGCCCAATTTTTTAGCGCACCAGGAATCGCTGTGGGGCGATTGCTGCAACAAACGGTTAGCGGCCTTATAGTCTTCGAGTTGAAAGTGGTACACGGCTAAGTTCAGACGCAGGGTCATTAAATCTACCGGAGAAGGGCGGCCCTCAGGCGCTTTGAGGTAGGCCTGAAGTTGGGCTACGGCAAGGTGACTTTCGCCCAGGTAACTGTGGTTGGCGGCTTTGAGCAACACCATGCGTGGGCGAAAGGTGGGAAAATGCTGCCGCGATTTTTGCGACAACAGTGCTTCTAATTCACCCAGGTAGCGGTTGGAATCCGCAAATTTTTTGTTGCGGTAAAGCACATGAGCAATCATGTACAGTAGGTTTACCTGATACCAAAGGTGTGCCTTGCCAAAGCCATCGCCGTCAAGCAGCCGTTGGTAATGCCCAATCACAAAGGGCTCGAAACTGAAAAAATCTTTTTTGGCCAACATGGCGCTCCGTACCATCGACACCATGTTGTAGAGCAGCTTGGGCCGGTGTAGAATGGCTTCCTGCAAACGGTTTTCAATCAGCACTTGCTGCACCATGGCGTCAAAGTCGATGGTTTTGCCTTCTAAACGTACCTCACGGAGTTGCTGCCGGATGAAACTACTGGCAATGGAAGCACGTTCGTCTTCGTCGGCCAATTGCTTGTTGACGTTACGTTTGCGCACAATTTCGGGCAGTTCGTCGGCCCCTTCCCGGTCCGCCATTTCTATTTGCAGCTGGTACACCGAATGGAGCAATTCGTATTGCTCTCCATCGCTGGCTGTTTTTTCGGCTTTGCGCAAAAAATCCCAGGCCAGGCGGCCACTTCCTTTTTCAAACAGGTAGCGACAAAGGGACAATTGCCCCATTACGGTAGAAACTGAACTGCCGTCTTCGCTGAGGCGCTTGAGCACAATGTAATCGGACAATTGGCGCAACAGTCGCTTACGAAGGGTATGGAAAGCCGCCCGTTCCCCTTGGGGATAAAGCGCCTCCCAGCAGGTTTGCCGATCGGCATTGGGATGGGCCACCATCCAATCGAACAATTGTTGGTCTTTGCGGTCGCCACGCGCGGTTTGTCGACTGAGAAAAGCTTTAAAATCTTTTTGCTCTTCAGGGCTAAGGGTAGCAATTACTTCTTGCAGTCGATCCAAAACAAATGTCAGTTTTACAAAACATAAAAATACTTAAACGAATCAAAAAAGCCGTTTTTAACAATTTTTAAAAATCAGGTTTTTACAAATCTCGGTTTTGTCTGGCCTTTCATGGCTGCTATGTTTGCCCTGTTCAACCTTCAACCCTGCGCGCATTTTGTTGTCGGTGACCTTTCAGCAATTGGCAGCTTCGGCTGCATCACTCAACTAACACCTCCTAACCATGGAAACACGAAAGTTGCTCACCACCCGATTTGAAGAACTCCAACAAGGCTTTCAAAACTTGCAAGAGCTGGCGGCAGCTCTGGGGCAACAATTGGATGCCCTACGCGAACAATGGATGCACTCCAAAAAAGACCTCCGCGAATCGGAACCGGAAGAACTGCACTTTTTTATTTCGCTCCACGAAGACCCGCTCCCCGGGCTTCGGCCGGCGGTATGACAGCTCTCCTCCTCGCAGTTTAACCACAAAATCACGGAATCATGGAAACTCCTTCGAACAAGGGTCCAATGAAGGACCCCGAGAAATTTATTGGCGAAAATTTGATCAACAAGATCGGCATTGGCATCCTGGTGCTGGGGCTGGCCTACTTTGTGAAATATGCCATCGACCAATCCTGGATTGGACAAGGTGGCCAGGTAGCCGGAGGCCTGTTCAGCGGTGCCCTCCTGATTGGCATAGGCCATTGGCTCCACCAGCGCTACCGGGCTTTTAGCTCGGTATTGGCAGGCGGTGGTATTGCCATTAGCTACATCACCCTTTACTTGGGCTTTACCGATTACGAACTCTACTCGCCGGCGGTGGCTTTCGCGGGCATGGTGGCAATTACTGCGGTAGCGGTGGGCCTCAGCCTGCTCTACGATCGGCAAGAACTCACCATTGTTGCCCTGCTGGGCGGCATTGCCACGCCTTTTTTGGCCAACTCCGGCTCGTCCAACACCGATGCCTTGCTTACCTACCTTGCCTTGCTCAACAGCGGCATTTTGGCGGTGTCATGGTTCAAAAGATGGCGGACAACCAACCTCATCACTTTTTTGGGTACGCTCATCATTTTTGGTGGCATTGTACTGCTGAATAGCGGAGGTTGGTACCACCTGGGTACGGGAAAGAGTTTGCTTTTCGCTACCATCTTCTACCTGCAATTTGGCAGCATTGCCTTGATGCACAATTTGCGCACAGCCAGCAAATTCAAAGCACTGGAGCTTTTTCTCTACCTCAGTAACACGTTTTTCTACTATGCCTGCTGCATGTACTTGTTGCCCATGTTCAGCGAGCGGTTTTTGAACGGCTATTTCACCGCAGCTTTGGCGGTAGTGCACATTGCGCTGGCTTTTGGGCTTTCTCGCCATTCGGGTACCGATAGAAACCTTTTAATGCTCATGGTGGGCCTGGCGGTGTCCCTGGTGAGTTTGGTAGCTCCGGTGCATTTTCATGGCAACGCCATCACCCTGTTTTGGGCAGCCGAAGCCGCCTTGTTGCTCTACATGTGGGGCCGCACCGGGTTTCGCTTCTTCCGTTGGAGCGGCCACCTGATAGCGGTACTTACCCTCCTCAGCCTCTCAATGGATTGGGGACTCAACCGCCTGGATATGAATAGTGGTTTCTTTGCTCATCCGGTTTACCTGACCAATTGGGGAGTGGCGATTGTTTTGGGTGCGGTTTACTTCCTTTTCCGCCGATTTTTCCCTGCTTTGAAAGAGCAGGTAAAAGTCTATTTGCCTTTGGCTGGTATAGTGCTGTATTTCGGGCACGTGATTGAATTAAACCGTTTCCTGGGCTTCCTCGATCAAGGGTTTCAGTTTTCAGCGGCTGCCTTCTTGTGTTTTCACCTGGCCATTTTCCTACCGGTACAGTGGAAAGCCTCCCGTTCCGAAAACGACATTTTTCAGATGGGCAGCCTTCTTTGGGCCTGTGTGGTGCTCATGGTGGGCTGGCTCATTAAAATTGAGTGGGCCAGTACTTATTCTTCTGCGTCCTGGTTATCCATGGTGTTGCACTACACTGCCCTGGGCTTGTCGGCAATTGCCACCCTGCATGGCGTGAAAGCGTTGCATTTCCTTTCCGGTAAAAACGGAGATGGTGCTAAAGTAGGACACTGGCTGTTGGCCTTTGGCCTGGTGGCCCATGCCAGCCTGGAACTCGATTACTTGTTGATCCAGTTGTTTGCCGGAAAGACCTCCATCGTGGCTTTGATGCGTCATTCTCACCTGATCGGGTATCCGGTGGTTTGGGGCTTGCTGGCTTTCGGACTGTTATTGTGGGGCATGCGCCAACAAATTCGTCACGTGCGCATCATTGGGCTTACGGTATTTGGTGTGATCCTGCTAAAGTTGTTCCTCTTTGATGTGCAATCCATGAGCGAAGCCGGCAGAATTGTGGCTTTCATTGCCCTGGGCGTGCTGCTGCTGGTGGTTTCTTTTCTCTATCAAAAGCTACGTCACCTTATCCTCACCGAGGATACCGATACAACCCCAACTACTCCAACTCATCCTGAACATTCCGTGGTAGAGTCGGCAGAGGAGTAGGCCGACCAAAGCCCTCCGGCCTGGTTGACCGGGCCGGAGGGCTTCCACTTTCAATACATTCGAACGATGAAAAAGCATTTTTCTTTGCTGCTTGCCTTCACCTTGGTGATCGCCAACGGCTTCATAGGACATTTTTACGCGCCCTACGGCATTATTTTCACGCCGGTTCTGCTACCGCTCACCATTGGTTTGCTGGTTTTTGGCAAACACACTAAAAAGCCCATCCCCTTGGCATTGGGTGCCTTTTCACTGGTTGCGCTCAACGATGTACTGATCAAGCTCTATTCGGGCGGCCTCCACGATTGGGAGGGGTACGGCTGGATACAAGGCACCCTGTTGTTGGGCTTGTTTCCTTCGTTTATACTCGTGGCCTTGGGAGTTCACAAGAACACCGTAGCCCTCAAATCGGCGAAAGTTTTAGGTATTTTGCTCTTTCCAGTGATGGTTTTTGTGCACCTCTATTTCACCAGCCGCCTGGGCTTGGGCAGACTTTATTGAACCCACTATGGATTTCGAACTTAAAATCGCCAGTGACGACCGCGAGATGCAACAGATCTTCTCGCTCAACCACCGCACCTTTGCGGAAGAGATTCCACAGCACGATCGGCAGGACAGTGGTTTGTTGGAGGATGCGTTTCACCCCAACAACACCTATTTGGTGGCCAAGCACCGTCAGGAGGTAGTGGGCATGGTATCGCTGTCGGATACGCGCCCGTTTTCGCTCGATCGCAAATTACTGGATTTGGACCACTACCTGCCCCAGCACCAACACCCGGTTGAAATTCGACTGCTGGCCCTTCTTCCGGCTTATCGGGGCACTTCTCTTTTCGGAGAATTGCTGGGTTTCTTGTTTCAAGTGACGGAAGCCCGCGGCTATGACCTTGCTTTGATTTCTGGTACCACCCGCCAATTGCGATTGTACCGCAAGCTGGGTTTTGAAGCCTTTGGCCCTTTGGTTGGCAAAGTCTCGGCCCGATATCAACCCATGTTTCTTACCCTCGACCGACACCAATCGGTTCGCCAACAGCTTGTATTGCCATGAATTTTTCCATTCATCCTACCGTGAACCTGCTGCCGGGTCCGGTGAGTCGATTTCCCGCCGTGGACCGTGCTTTTCGACAAGAGCCAGTTTCTCACCGAAGCCAGCGCTTCCTCCACGATTTTCAATCGCTTCGTCGGTCTTTGACACAACTCACCCGCGCAGGCTCGGTGCACCTTTTATCGGGCTCAGGTAGCCTGGCCAACGAGGTGATTGCCGCACGGCTTTCTCTGCGCAAATCCAGAGGACTGATGGTCAGCTGTGGAGAGTTTGGCGACCGGCTGATCGACCAGGCCCAACGGTGGGGCTTGCAGTTCGATACCTTGCGGTTTCCCTGGGGCTCGGCGATAGAATGGCAAGCACTGCAAGATCACCTTGATGCCAACCACATCGATTGGTTGTGGACTCCGCATTGCGAAACTTCTTCGGGATACCTGATCGATCTTGATCGTTTGAAGTCGCTGTCGATCCGCTATAACTACGCGATCTGCCTGGATGCCGTCAGTTCTTTGGGCAACACCGCAGTAGACCTCAAAGGCATTCATCTGGCCTCGGGCACCAGTGGAAAAGGCTTTGGAGGATATCCGGGAATTGCCTTGGTGTTTAGTGCCGACCGTGGACTGGTCGCTACCGATCGGCTACCGGCCTATTTGGACATTGGTGCGCATCAGGCCAGGCAAGGTCTGCCCTATACGCTGAATTCTAATCTTTTTTACGCTTTACAAACGGGTGTAGAGCTCACAGGAAACGAGGCGCATTGGAAAAAGATGGCCACTTTGGCCTACACTTTGGAAACCGGTCTTGCTACCTTGGGATTATCTCCCATGTTGCCCCGATCACAACGCTTGCCGGGAGTGCTCACGGTAGCCTTGCCCCAAAAGCAATCGGCGGTGGAGTTGGGACAATTTTTAAGGCAAAAAGGAGTGTTGGTCAGTTTTGAAAGCCAGTACCTGCAAGCGCACAACTGGATACAGTTTTGCCTCATGGGGCATCAACATCCCGGAAACGGGCAACGGCTTTTGGCGCTTCTTCGCCGGTACTTCAACCGACAAACACGATGGGTTGCTTAAGGAATATCGAATTGACTTTCGTCTTGCTGAAAGGTTTCGTAGGTGATGTTGTTCTCAAAGGCTCCCGAGCCGAAGTATTTGAGAATGCGCTCCAACTCACGGGCCTGGCGAAAGCCCGGCAGGGGTTGAATCACCTGATAGTCGGCTTTCATGAATACCAGCGTAGGGTACGACATTTTTCCGTTCATCAGGTTGGCGGGCAATTCGTGATAACCGCGCCTTCCGTTGGCCACAAACTTGTAGGTTTTGCCCCCGAATTCGATGTCTTCTTTGTACTCACCATCCATCTTCACCGCATAGTAGTGTTTCTTCACGTACGCTACAATGGTTGGATTTTTGAAGGTGGTGGCATCCATTTTTTTACACCAGCCGCACCAATCGGTATAAATATCGAAAATGAATAAGCGAGGCTCTTTGTCGTTCCTTTTTACGGCTTCTTCGAAAGAAAGCCACTCGATGGGGCCCTCAGTATCGGGACTTACAGGCGCAAAGCCCGCGAAAACGAATATGGCGGCAATGGCCAGACTTAATCTAATGGTACGCATCATCAACTCAGTTGAACTATAAAATTACAGATTCCTATTGGTAAGGACGAAATGAAACCGGCACTCGGTTGCCTTCCTAACCAGAAAGCTTCACCTTATGAACACCACTAAATCCAAATACCATTCCATGAAAAAGCGACTTCGAAGATTCATCTGGTGGAGCCTGGTTCCCCTCTCGCTGCTACTGGTTTTGTCATTCTCGGTCACTCAACCGTTGTTGAGCAGCAAAACTCCCTACCCTAAGTTGGACATCGATCCATTTTTGCTTCGGTCGCATGTAGAGGCCCTGGCCAGTACGAGTGTGCCGCGCAATGCAGAAAATCCCGAAGGTTTGGAAGAAGCATCGGTTTATATCGAGAATGTGCTGAACGAAATGGAGATTGAGGTGAGCCGGCAAGGTTTTGAAACGCCCAATGGCAAGTCTTACCACAATTTGCTGTGGTCAATGGGTCCTGAAACAGGGCCCAGAATTGTAGTAGGGGCCCACTATGATGTGTGTGACAACCAACCGGGTGCTGATGACAACGCTTCTGGTGTGGCTGGGTTGTTGGAATTAAGTCGGATGGTACAGAAAAATCAGCCGCAGCTGCCTTATCGGATCGATTTTGTGGCCTACACCTTGGAAGAGCCACCTTATTTTCGAACCAATTACATGGGCAGTGCGGTGCATGCTCAGGCCTTAAAATCTGCATCGGTGGATGTGAAAGCCATGCTCTGCCTGGAAATGATCGGGTATTTCGATGCGACTAAGGGCAGCCAAAGCTATCCGGTTGGAGCGATGAAATTGTTTTACCCCAATCGTGGCGATTTTATTGCGGTGGTGGGCAAAACGGGCAAAGGCAAACTCACCCGGCAAGTGAAGCGGCATTTGCGCAATGGTTCAGACATCGAAGTGCGTTCGATCAATGCGCCTACGGTAGTTCCCGGTATCGACTTTTCCGATCATCGGAATTATTGGGCCGCCGATTATCCTGCGGTGATGATCACCAACACGGCCTTTTACCGAAATGCCAATTACCATGAGGTGACCGACACACCCGAATCTCTGGATTATAACCGTATGGCCGAAGTGGTGAAAGGCGTATATTGGGCATTGGTTCATTTCGACAAATGAAAGTTATCCTCATACTGTCTTTGATTGGCCTCGCCTTGTTTGTGGTGGTGATGGTGGTGCTGAACATCAATCAGGAACGATTGATTTTTCGCCCGGAGCGGCTTCCTCAGAATTATCAATTTCAGTTTGCTACCCCTTTCGAAGAGCGGCAATTTCAGGTGAAACCAGGAATAACGTTGAGTGCCTTGCATTTTAGGGCACCCAACTCCAAAGGCCTGGTGTTTTACCTGCACGGAAATGCCGGGAGTTTGCGCAGTTGGGGCGAAGTGGCTTCGGAGTACACGCGTTTTGGCTACGATGTGCTGATTCCGGATTACCGGGGATATGGCAAAAGTTCGGGTAGGATATCGAACGAACAGATGTTACACCGCGATGCGCGGTGGATCTACGAAAAGGCGTTGGAAGAATATTCGAGTTCCAATATTGTGGTGGTTGGTCGATCGCTGGGTTCGGGCATTGCTGCCCAATTGGCGGCCAAGTTCGCTTGTCAACTGCTCATTTTAGAAACGCCTTATTTCAATTTTCGCGATTTGGTGGACCACCACTATTGGTTTTTGCCCACGGGTTGGATTTTAAAGTACCGGTTTCGTACCAACCAACAACTCAAAAAAGTTTCGGTGCCGGTTTACCTTTTCCACGGCACAGAAGATGAGTTGATTCCTTTCAACAGCAGCGAACGGCTGGAGGCCTTGGGCGAACACATTGAGCTCATTACTATGCATGGCGCCCGGCATTCGGAATACCGCAACAACCCGAACTATCGGGATGGCATGGAGCGCATTTTTAAAAGTCTGGAAACGGCTTCCGCAGATTAACCCTGCTTTTCAAATACCAGGACGATTTTGTTGAAATCGGCCGCAGCATTGATCACTTTCCGAAACTCTTCGAATTGTTCTAAAGGATAATTGAACCGGTTGTAATACTCAATTACGGTCACCGTAACGGTATTTCCCTCCTGGGTATAGGAAGAAATGAAACCCATCGAATCGCCTTCGTCATCGCCGTACTTGATGTCCATGTTGAGGGCGTCCATACCACTCACGGTGTAGCCATCGGGCACCGTGAACCGGATGATGCGGTCGTATTTGTGGGGATAAGTCAATTCTACTTCGGTCACCCGCTCTTTTTCCTGATACATCTCCGACTGGGGGCCAATCACCTGCCCGATTTTGAACAGGTAGTTGGGACCGGCTTTTTCGAGCACGGAGGCTACTGTCATCTCTCCCGCCAACTTCATCGGTTGTTCTGCCGGAGAAACGTTGCGATCGGTATGTTCGATGGACTTAGAAGTCAATTCCGCATCTTCTCCCATAAAGTTGAGCAGGTCTTCTAAGATCGGCCCTTGCTCTGACTCTGGAATCAAATCGTAATAGGGTTGAATAAACATGGCGTTGTGCCCGGCAAACTCCCGTTTCAGCGAGATGTTGGCGTGGGCCATGTCTTCCGGGAAAGAAATGGACATGTCCAGGTTGTCAAACTGCGACTCTACGCCACAGCAATCGATCCAGCGCACCTCTCCGATACCGGTAGTGGTTTCCCCAATTTCCAGCAGTTTGATGAACAAACCGTAGTTGTTGGCCCACTCTACCGGAAAAGCACCCAAACGGGTTTCGTACTTGTCGGGAGCAATGTAATCGTCTGCAACTGGCAGGTAAAAAAGGAACTCGTCCAGAAAATTCCAGGTTTGAAAATCCTTATCGAATTTCACATCGGTGCGGTCGCACGTCAGCACCAATTCGTGCTTCACTCCGGCATTCATGAACAACCCGGCCAACAAGCGGGTGACCCCGGAACTATTGACCACCTGTTTTTTGAATACTACACCCAGGTCTCCACCATCGGGGTTGTCTTCCTGATAGGCGTAGTTGTTCTTCACGTGGTTTTCAATGGCTTTGATCTTTTCCAGCTCTGATTTGCCATCGAGCTCTATTTTCGATACTTCTTTGGCAAATTTCTTCTCGTACTTGGCCAGCGGCTCGTATACAATTTCATAAAAGCGTTGGGCGGCTTCGTTCCAGGTAAAGCTTTCGGAAGACCCGCGCAGGTTGTTGTGGCTAAACTTATAGTCGATCCGCATGCGGTAAGCATCGGTCATCGAAAAGAGTTCGTCTTCCAACACCGGAATCTGATCGATTTCCGATTTCAGGTAGCGCTTCTCCCCTTCTTTGGTTTCTTCCAATTCCGGGAATCCGTTGTAGGCCTTGGCAATAAAGTTCAGGTGCTCTGGCGTAATGATCTCAATGGAAGCATCCTTTACAATGGTACTGCCTTGATAAAATTGGCGACCAAAAAAGGACAATCCCTTTTTCACGGTGTAGAGAATCTCAAAGGTGCTCTCCGGCTCAAGACCATCGATGGCGAAAATTTTGAAATAACCGTAATCCTCTACGTTTTCCAACTCTTTGAGGTTGGACTCGTCCAACTCAATCACTTTGCCCTCTTTGGTGGTGGTGCGCGCCTTGAGGTCGACCACTTCCATCACGTTGGCCATGGGCAAGAAAAACTTGTTGTATTTCTCGATGCCTTTATCATTGTTTACCCGTACGATTTTGTGGCGGGTCTCGTAAATGACCAAGCCACTGCGCCCGGAGGTTTCAACGATCATATATTCGAACACCCGTTTGTCTTTGAGGATCACCGAGGGCTCGTCTTTTTCTTCTTCACTCAACTCCTGAAAGGCTGTTTCAGACTCCCAGTCGTAGTTTTTCATGTCATAATCCTGGGCAATGAGGGCCAGGGGTGCCAAAAAGATGGCGGATAGCAGCTTCTTCAGCATGGTTGGGTTATTTCTTCAGTACAATGGATTCGTTGTAGGCTGAACTCAGGGTCTTCACCATCGAGTTCCAGGCTTCAAACTCATCGGTATCGATGAGCAGGGTGTTGATGTAAAAGGTTTTGGACATCTGCACCTGATTGCCTTGCCGACGGTATTCGATGGTGAATCCAAAATTATCTCCTTCATACGACGAACTCTCGGGCAAATAGTCGAGGGAGTAGCCTTCCGGAATCTCAAACACGGTAGTGAATTCGTCCTGGAATTTGTAATCAATCTCAAGGGCTACTTTGCGGTCTTCTACCTCAATAAAATCGTTGAGGTAGGATTTGTCGAGGTTGAGGTTGACGTAAATGGCGTTGTTGACTTGCTGAGCATAGTCGGGCACTTCGAATTGGTAGTCGATCACCAAATCGTTGTCTTTGTTGGTTTCTCCTTCGGCTTCGTACTCGGCCAGGCGAAACTTGTTGTGCCCTTTTTCCAGCAGGCGCTCTATGTAATCTTTTTTCTTGTCGGTTTTTCGGTTGTTGAGCCGTTCCCGCACCATCACATTGACGTAACCGCCAAAGGCAGCCGTACCCTGACCCGAAAGCTGGTTGCCGTCTACCTTCACGAAAGCTGAATCGCGCTGGTAGTTGGTTTCTTTTTCTACTACAGGCACCATCAACAGGTCGTAGTTTTCTTTCGTTTTGCTCACCAGGGCTTGTTTGCCCTGTATGAACGAAGAGGGCATTCCAATGGGCGTGTGTTGGCTGGTAGCATCCAGAAAAATCACTTTGCCATTCAGTTCCACCATGGCGATCATGTGGTTGTCTACGCTGGGCGTGGGCAAATCGTCGTAGGTGTAGGGAATGTCACGGCTGCCGATCCAAACCAGGGAGGATGGTATTTCTGCCGCCTCCAGCATTTCGGTGAGGATGCTCGACATGTCTTTGCAATCGCCATAGCGCTTGGTGCAAACTTTGGCTGCCGGCCGCGGAATGAAGCCCGACATGCCGTCTTCGAAAGCTACGTACTTGATGTTGTCCTGCACCCAGTAATAGATGCGTTTCACCTTCTCTTCATCGTTGGTGAGGCCCGCAGTGAGGCTATCTACCAAAGCATTGATGGTGGGGTCTTTGTCTTGGTTCAAATCACCAATCAATGATTGATACCAGGCATACAAGTCTTCTACTTTGTCCAACACGCGCACGGTCTCACCGTTCGCGGTATACTCCTGAACGAAGAGGGCAACGTGGGGGACGTAATAGCTAATGGAAGGGCCATCATCATCATACTCATACTTGTCGGCCATGGTGGCCGTCCAGGTGTAAGTGGTCTTTCCCTTTTCTTCGATTTTGGCAAACTTTATTTGGTTCTCCTCATTGTTGAACACTTTGTAGCCTACTTTCACCGAAGACGGAAACGTGACCGAATATTGCAGCTTACGGGCCGGAATAAAGGTTTGGAAGTAAAACTTGCCTAAAAAGTGCGGATCGCTAATGGTTTCGCGGTAGGCTACCCTGGCCCGGGTTCCTTTGTCCATCTTGGGAAAAATGATCTCGATGTAGCGGTTGTCATCGTAAAATACACTTCCGTCCAGGCTGGACTTGGTCTCCATTTGGGTGACCTTCTCCCCTTTGAATTTTTTCCCTTTAGGATAAAACGCAGTAGCCGAAATGTTGGAAATTTCGTTGAAGGTTTCGTTGAAGTGAATGGCATCGTTGGCGTAGCCTTGCGCTTTGTCGCTGGTGAGGTATTTGTCCTCTACCAGATCGGCCACCACCACTAATTCTCCGTTTTTAAGGCTGATGTTGAGCGCTTCGGTTTTTTGAAGCATCACCGCCTTGTCTTCGGGGTATTCTTCCACCAGAGGCAGAAGTTCTGCAGGAGTTTGGGCCTGCAGGCCAACAGGAATCAAGCAACACAGCAAGCCTGCCAGCGAAGCGAGCCCCAATTGGCAGGCGCGCTTCATCCGGGAAACTAAATCAATCATAGAGTTCGTCGTATCGGTATTTTTCAACCTTGGTAACGCTCCCGTTTTCGTCGTAGTATTTCCAGTTGCCGTGACGCTCTCCCATGAGGTAGAACTCTTCGCGAATCAGCTTTCCAGCCTCGTTGTAGAAACTGAATTTACCGTTTTTCGCATCGTATAGATACACACCGGTTTCTTTCAAAGTGCCATCTTCATAATACACTTTGCGTTCTCCGTCAATGTCGTCGTCGAGAAAAACTTTATCGCTGAAAATATTTCCGTTTTCGTAGTACAAGACACTACGACCTTCCCGGTAGCCTTTTTCAAAAGATTGTTCAATGGATTTTTTTCCATTCGGATAATAGGCAACAATCTTGCCGGTTTCGTTGGGCATCTCGATCATGGGTACCGGCTTGCCGTCTTTGCCGTGATAGGAGTAACCCTGAACTCCACCATTGATGTAGTAACGGATAAAACGCACCGTTCCATTTTCGTTGTAGTAGGTAAATGCTCCGGTACGGCTACCTGCGTCATATTCGCCGTCTGATTCTAACTTACCATTTTCGTAATACCACTTCCATAGGCCGTCCCGATTGCCTTTGTCATCATATTGGCCTTCGGTTTCCACTGAACCATCGGGGTAATACCAGCGCCAATCGCCCGTCAAATCTCCGTTATCGTAGAAGCCGCGTATTTTTAGCTTACCACTGTCGTAGAAAATCTCATACATGCCGTGGCGCTCCCCGTTGTAAAAGTCAACCGTTCCGGTAACCATGCCCTTGGGATTCATCCACTTGTATTCCCCTTCCAGGAGGCCATTTTTGTAGGTTCCTTTCAGCCGCACCTTAGCGTTGAGGTGAGGCATCATGTAGCTTCCGCTACCGTTGGGCGTCAACAGGGTATCGGTAGGTTCTCCCAGGGTATCGAAAGAAATGGTTTTGATCCGCAATCCATCTTCAATGTAGAGTTCGTAATCCAGCTTGCCATCTACCTGAAAATACTGCTGATAGCCATCTAAGTCGTCGTTGAGGTAATAATTGATCCGCTCCAAAGAACCATCTGGACGGTAGTAGCGCCAATAGCCTTCGCTGTTGTCGTCAACGTACCAACCTTCCCGCTGGATTTTTCCGTTGCTGTAGTACCGCCGATAATAACTGTCCACATCACCACCTTCATAAGCGTATTCGCTGCGCAGCTTTCCGTTGCGGAAGTAGGTTTTATTCTCACCTTCAAAGGTGCCCATGTTGTAGGTAGTAGTTTCATCGACGGCTCCACTGGCGTGATAAAAGGTCCACACTGCGTGGCGCTCTCCTTTTTTCAGCAATCCCTGAGTACGCTTGATACCATTGGGGGTATAATAAACGTAATTCATTTTGCCCTTGCTACCTTTTCCTTCGGCTACTACTTCGCCCTTTTTGTTGAAGTATTTGTAGTACCGCAAAAAGCCTTTCTTGTACGTGTATTCGTAATGTTTTACACCATCATCGTCCCAAGCAGTAAGCAGCCCTTCGAGTTTGCCATTCACATAAGTGAATTGCTCAGTAAGCTCGCCTTCTTTTGAAAATTCTTTTACGTCTCCGGTGGCATTGCCTTCCTGGTCGTAGTTGATTTCCGTAAAGATTTGGCCATTGTCGTAGTACGATTTGTAAACACCTACATCTTTATCGTTTTTGTAGGTTCCTTCTGCTTCTACCTGTCCATTTTCATAAAAGGTTTTGTAGGGGCCATTCCGGTCGCCTTCCTCAAACACCAGTTCTTGTTTTAGCTGACCATTGTTGTAGAAACTTTTGAAGGTGCCGTGGTATTCATCATCTTTAAATTCAACCTCGTTGGACTTGTCGCCGTTGCGGTAGTAATAAGTGGCCATTCCGTTGGCATCGTTGTCCGAGTAAGGAATGATCTGACGCAGCTGCCCGGAGGCATAATACCTGCGCACTTCACCTTTGAGGGTACCCATTTCATAATTGGCTTCCGCACGTTTCAAACCGTTGGCATTGTAGTAGATGTTTGGTCCGTGTAGGGAGTCGTCTTTGTAATTGGAAACTTCTTTCAAATGCCCTTCCATGGCATAGAGCTTTACCTCGCCCTGGCGCAAGCCATCATCGTCGAAAGTTTGCTCTACCTGCCGGCTTCCCACATAGTAGAAATACACCCACTCTCCAAGATGATCCGATTCGAAATCGCCATCCATTTTAGACTTGCCAAGCGCGCGCATTTTACCGTTGCTCTCGTAGTACCAGTGGTTTCCATTTCCCTCACTGTCATTGCGCGTCATCTCCTGGCCGGTGGGTTCTAGGTTTTTACGCGTCCACTGGATGAAGGTGCGCACTTTTGAGTTTTTATTTTTCTTCAACCAATTCTGAACCACAGCCGCGTTGAAGGAAGCAAACATCCAATAAGAGAAGGTCTCAATTTGGTTGTCGGACATCAGTTTTTTAGCGGTAGGCACATAGTAATCCATCCAGAAGTTGTCGGTACCTTCTTTATACTCAAGCTTCTCATAGAGCAGTTGGGTTTGACGGATCAAAGGATCGTTCACCTTGGCTACCGTACGATACCCACCGTTGAGCGCAGCTTTGGAGTTAATGATCAATTCCATATCGGAAAACAACTCCGTTTTTACTGGCTCTACTCCCTCTTTGGGTTCTAATTCAACCTTAGCGATTTCTGCCAACTTTTGAACCGCAAGGTGCGAACGTTCGGTCCACGATTCACGCATCAAATAGCCCTCCAAAGACAGCATAGCGGGAATAGCATCACCTTGATCCGCACAGATCATACCTAACAAATAGTGCGGGGAGGCATACAAGTGATTACATCGAATGGTTTTGATGAGTATCTCTTTCGACTCCTCCAACTTATCCTCGTTGTAAAGGGTTAGAGCGAGGTTGTAGTTCAACAGTTGGTTGTAGGGATAGCGTTTCAGGCCATCGCGATAAGCAGTGATGGCTTCTTCTGCTCTTCCCATCTCATCGTAAGCCGTACCCATCAACAGGTAAAACTGCTGATCGAGGCGCTTATCGAGTTTCAACCCTTCCTGGCAAGTGTTGATGGCTTCCTTGTACTTCTCAAGGGCAATTAGGGTTTGGGCCTTTTCGGCCATAGCCAGTGCGTAGTTGGTATCGTTTCGCGTAATGGCTTCATACGATTCGAGGGCTTTTTTATACTCCTCATTCTCGTGATGGTATACGCCAATAATCAGATTGGCTCCCGAATTAATCAGGGGAGGTGTGTTGTCGTCGGTTGTGCTCTGGGCACCGACCAAAGAGTAGGCAAAGGTCATTGCCAGAAGGCAAATGACTGGGGTTAATTTTTGCATGAACTGACGGGGTGTTGGTCAAAGTGACTAAAGTACAGATTTTTGCTTTGAATCAAGGCTCCAACACTGCTTTAGCCCAAAGGCTTCCCCGTCATTCTTGTTTACTCATCAGTGCCTCGGTTCGGTATCCTCCAAGCAGTAGCATGGCTTTAGCGCTGGGAGGTCGGCTTCTGCGGAGGGTTTGTGGTTCGATCCTCACCGAAATGCCCGTGTAGGTATAGGCTTTGGATAGGAGGTACTTGCGGTTTCGTCCTTTGCACCACTGCTGGATGGCCGCTTCGGCAAAAGAGCGGTAGGTATGGCCTTCTAAGGGAAGGGCCGGCTCCTCTTCTTCCTCTTCTTGTTTCACCCCGAGGTATAATTGATAAGGGCTTTCTGCGCGTTTCCGATCAAAATGCCACCGGTTTCGATGGGGCAGCACTACCAGGTTGGCCCTCAAGGTGATGGGTACCAGCAAACGTCCTTTAAATGAAGTGGATGCGCTTGCCCGATGAACGTATCGCTCCACACTGGGGTGCAATCCGGCTTCATATTTTCGAAAACCAAATACTTCAATGCCTACCTGGGTCTGTTGTTGCAAGCTTTGGTGCCATTCCAGGGGTTCCAGTCGGCTTTTCTTCCGAAAGGCATTGTACGCATAATACAAGGTGGCTTCGAGCAGTTCATCATCCGGATGATCCGGATCGATCAATTCATTGGCAAGTCCACTGGCAAAAAAGGCTTGAGCTGAGGCATAGTCCAGATACGGATTGGCGACAACAACCGCAGAATCCACCCCAGCCAAGAAGCGTTTCGATTGTGCACAAAGCGATAAGGGAACGAGCAGCACCCATGCCAGGCTAAGTAATACCAAACCTCTCATATTCCCATCATGGAATACACCGTAAAATAATCCATTTCTTCTACTGGCACTATAGTAAAAGGCACCTGTTGAACGGTTGTACTGCTATATTGAAGCAAGCCCTGGCAATCTTCAGGCCGCGCTAAGGCTACACGATTGTCTTTTAGAATCATTATCAATCCAATTTGTGATTTTTGATCATACATGACACCGTTTACGGTTCCATAGGTAAAAACTGCGTTCGCGGTCAGGTCAAGTACCATCGCTTGTGCTACTTCCGACCATTCAAAGGGTTGGTTTTCGGTATCGACAAATTGAGCGACCAAGGGTGCCGGTTGGGCCATCCGATAGATTTGATCGCAATTGTAAACACTGAAACTGGCGAGTGCAAAACTGCGATATACGGGATCGGAGATGGTGGTGGCCACCGGAAGTGGAGCGGCTGTGTTGACCAAATTGTTTCTACCAGCTGCTATGGCCTGGAAGTACTTGGAGGTATCCCGGTAATTTTTGAACTCCTCACGGTAAACCAGCATTTTTTCCATGAATTCCTTCCGCTGCTTTTCCAACTTTTCTGATTTCTCCAGGCGCAGTTTTTTTCCTTTATCATGACTTCGGGTATAGCGCTTGTGCCAACTGCCCAACTCTCTTTGAATTTGGTAATGGTTGGAACGACGAACTCCAGGAAAAACAGGTAAAAGCAAAGTATCGTTGCTTGTGTAAAGGGTCAACTCGAAATTGTCCGTCTCGGGAGTGTGCTTTAATTGAAACCCCTGCTCACGATAAGCGGTTCCTCTCCAAAAAGAGAAAGGGTTCTTCTTTTTCCTACCCAGCTTTCCTTTGCGGGTAAATTTCCGATCAAAATACACGCCTTGAAAATCTCTGAGTGTCTTAATAGCAGGGTATAAACTGTCACCTTCATACGTAAAGGTCATGTTTCTGCAAGCCTGAAATTCTGGATAGGGATAATGGATTTTTTCTTTCCGCGTCCCTACTCGACCACTTTTCATGATACGGATGTGCATCTTTCTACCCCTCACCGATACTCGATAATTTAATTGATCGTAAGTCGGATTAGCAGGTGATTGGGGCCTTACAGGAGCTTTGTCTGGCATCAACAGTACCACATCATCCGTAGATGGAGGGCTGGCCGGCGTCACTTCATCTTTGCCTACGTTGGTCCATCGGCCGGAGTTGGAATCCAATTCGTAGAGGTTAATCGTTGGAGAAGCATTTTGCGAAAGGAGGTCTACCTGAATGAGGGCTTCCGGGTTGGGTTGTAGCAATTGGCCGTTTTGCCGGGCTTCAAACTTCATCATGCCCGCCGATTGAAAAGTATTGCTTACCCCGCCCGAATCGTAGGTCATCGGAATGCCACTGAGTGCAATGGCCAGAGGATTGGAATATTCGGTGTAGCGCATCTCTACCTCACCCTGCACCGGATTGCCTTCGGCATCGAGAAAAGCATTGGCTGGAATGTTGAGTCGGGTACCGGAAGCAGTGACCCAAAGGCTGGCGGTGGTGGCATCTACCTTTTGTGTTTCTGCTGAAGGCTCCCAACCGGGTACGGGTGGCACAATACCTTTGGCCTTGGTGGTGGTTTGGCTGCTGATCACCACTTCCCTGCTGGTAGAAGCCTGAAATGGAAGGATTTCATCGTGCAAAAACTGGCAATCGGGCATTTGATTTTTCAACGTATCTACCATTGTTCCCACCATATCGTTTCCATAGAGTACGCACCGGCGAAGTGCACCTAATGCATGAAAATCCTGGCTCAATGCCGTCATGGAATTCCCCCCCAAATTGAGAAAACGCAAGGTTCGGGCTTCGTTCAGGGCTTCAGGATATTGTTGCAAGCCACAGCGAACCATGGACAAAGTATCCAGTTTTTTTAGCCATTTCTCATCCTCGAACCATGCATTGGCATCCAGTGAAGCTGCTCCGTACAGGTGCAAGGCTAGCAGCTTTTTAGGCGCCCAAACCGTAAGCTCTGGCTTTATCAAAGCAGTACTTTGGAGGGTGAGGCTTTCCAGTTTTTTCAGTCGGTTGATCTCTGAGGGCAACTGATTCCAGCCCGTCTCAATTAGGGCCAGTTGCTTCAATTGTGGGGCACGGGCAAGGTAGCGCAGGCTTTTGCCATCATCCGCCAGTGGTCCCTCAATGCTGAGGCTTTGCAAAGCTTCCATGTGTTGCCAACCTTTGTGCACCGTTAAAGGGCTTTTGAGCTGCAACTTCAATTCCTCCAATTCGGATAGGGTGGATAGAAAAGCAGGCCAGGTCGACAGGTTTTCCAATTCGAGGTACCGCAGTTCAGTAGAAAAAGAGAGTAATGGAATACTGTTTTCCCATTGATGATCGGTGGAAACTCCAAAGGCTACGTATTCCAGGTTTTTACAGGTTCTGATCTGTCGGGGCAATGCTTCCAACTGGTTTCCCCGAAGTTCGAGGTGTTGCAACTTGCGCAAGCGACCGGTCGAGCGGGGAAGCATAACCAACCAATTGTTATTCAACTCGAGGTGTTGCAGCCGCTTCATGCGCCCCAAGCTTTCCGGAAGCAGCATCAAGTCACAATTGTTCAGCTTCAAGACTTCCAGGCTATCCAGTTTAGACAAAACGCCCATGGCCTGATCGATATCCAAATCAGGGTTATGGCTTAGATCAAGGGTTTTTAAATGTTGGAGCTGGCCCAATTCTACCGGTAACGTTTTCAGGCGGTTGTGGCTCAGGTCCAAACTTTCCAATGCGGTACAGTTGGAAATTTCAGAGGGCAAAGTATCCATTTGGCGGTGACGCAAGCTCAGCCGATCGGTGGCATCGGGGTTTTCAAGAGCTTGCTGAAGGCTTTGGGCAGTTTGCGCCCAAACAGGGAATACCGTTCCCACGAAGAGAACAGCAGCAAATAGGGTGCGGAGTAAGTAGGTCATGTTGGGGTTGTATAGTTATTAAGATGCAGATTCGGTGCTAACCGTTGGGACGCCATGGAAGGCACTTGAAGGTGAACGGTTCTTCACCATCCGAGTTGACTTCCTGGAGAGAGGCGCTCCACCATTGATTATCAGTGGTTTTCACATAAAGTACTGCAGTTGGTTCTGTCCAAAGCGGAACGAGGCCTTTAGGGTCAATACCTACCACTCCATTTGAGAGTTGCCAGTAGGCCAGTTGCGCAGCCATCGGTTTCCCGGCAGCATTCACAAACCGTGCCTTTTTCCAGGTCGCTTTTTCCGTATTAACAGCTTCTACCTGAAGCCAGCTTTGGGTCACCACCACAGGTGTAGGATATGGGTCCACCGATGGCGTTTTTTCCATATTCTTCAGCATTTTTTTTCGCTCTTCAGGATCAATTACCGCAACGAGCTCCACCTTTCGAGTGGCTTCAAACTTCTTAAAAACAGCTTCATAGCGGAAGGAGCCAATTTTTTGAAACTGCTTACACGTCCACGAATATTTTTTCATGGTTCCCAATTCCGCTTCAAATCCCGGTGCGGCATGGAAGGTTAACCGCTCATAGCCTGCCAATTCGGGATAGGTATTGGCATCGTAAGCAAATTGGAAAGTGAGTTTTCCACTTTCTATGGCTGCTGGAATTTTGCGTTCCAGGCCACCTTCAGAGGTAGTGAGGTTTTGCCATTCCTGTTGTTCATTGAGGTAGAGCGATGAAGTAACCCTTTGGGGCAACTGCACGGTCAACGGTTCCATTGTAGCCATGCCGGAACTAATGGCCCAAACTTCTTTGTTCGGATGCGCAAGCGGGAGCCTTATTTCGGCCAACATCACTGCTTTGCCATTGGAGAAAATTTCTACCCCATGGTCTTTTGAAAGCGACACTCCGGTAGTTGACTTTGCGCCCAGATGACCATTATTGATATAAAGTTGGACTGCTTCAAGCTTGGGTATCCTGCTACGCGGCTCCGCTTGTCCGGCAATGGGTGGCATTTCGATGGATCGAACGGTATCCGCTGGTCGTTTTTGTGGCTCAGCAGCAATGGCGGAATTCGTCTCCACAAACAACCGAAGTCGTTGTGAAAGCTATGACTCCCCAGTCACATTTTGCCATTGGTACCAGCCCAAAACTCCCAGTCCGATAAGCGCTGTGGCGGCCCAAAGCATCCATTTACTGCCCGAGTTCCACCAATGGTGTTGTTGCTTGTAGCTTTGGTAGAGCGAATCGAAGTCCTTTTTCTCCTGAAGCGATGCTTTCGATGGGCGGGACCGATCTACCTTAAATTTCAATTTTGTCATAAGGCTCCCTCCTTTCCGGGTACCAATTTTTTGCGCAATTTTTCAACTACCCGATACGTCCGCACCTTGGCATTGTTTTCAGTAATCTCTAAGATTTCGGCTATCTCCTTAAAGGGGCGTTGTTCAAAAAATCGCATTTCAATCAATTCTATCTCTGCCAGTTTCAACTGGCGTATTGCGGCCAACATGGCCTCCACCGCTTGTTCCGGGTATTCGGCCTCCCATTCTTCAGTAAGGTGCTGCAATTGCACCTTTTCCAAGCTTACCACCCTTTGGCTTTTTTGAGTTCTGAACCATTGGTTTAGTTCGTTTTTTGCAATGCGGTAGAGCCAGGATACAAAGGGCACACCCCGAAATTGATATCGCGGCAGGTGGTGCAAGGCTTTGGTAAAAACTTGTGAGACCAGATCGTCGGCAAGGGTTTCGTCTTCTACCCGGTTGAACACATACCAATAAATGGCTTCGTAGTGCCGGTCGTAGAGTACCGAAAAGTGCCTCCGGTCGCGCTGTGCCCTACGAACCTGCTCGTCTTCTTCCGAGATTTGCTTTCGGGTCCGATGGTAATTAAACAAGTTCAATTTGCGGTTGGTCATCGGTATAATGCCCCGCTTTCAAAAAGATACACGAAATGGGGTGGGGGTTGGAAAAAAGTCAAAAAAAGGCTACGGCTGCCAACCTAAAGCGGTCCAGATATCACTCACGGCGGCCAGTTCCGACCGAAACCGCTGCAAATAAAAAGTATGGCAGCCTGGCCGCCGAAAATCATTTTGGGCCAATTGGTTGCTGTTGATAACGCCGAGATCGCCATTGCGGGCAATCACAATGAAACAACAACCTGCTTGATCTCCTACATAGGCGGTGATGGCAGAAATGCCCAAATTTCCTTCCAATATGCGCAATTGCTTGCGTTGCGCATCCATGAGCAAAATGGTGGTTTCGGGCACTCGACTAGAATCTTCGTAAGCAAAGGCACATTCAATGCGGCTCACGCCATGCCAATAATCATCAGAGCCTTCACTCACCAAATTGAAGCCTTCGATTTCCAATCGACGGATCAAGTTGCTTCGACTGGCTTTGGCTCTGGCCAAGGCATCTTTTTCTCGGGCCACAATCTGGTCGTAATAATTGAGCCACTGCTTTCGGGTCATGTCTTTTTCTTCTTCCGAAAAATAGGTAGCCGCAAAGGCCGACCAGGCCTTATTGAGGCGATTGTGGTAAGCCAGTTTGTAGTGGTTGTGCTCGCGTTGAAGTTGGAGGTGAAATCGTTCGCTTCTGCGCTGCAAAACTTTTTGGTACCGTTCGAACCGACGGAGGTAGGTGCGTTGCGATTTGGATTCTGGTAAACTGCGGTCAAAAAGTCGAGGAACTGCGGTGATCCTGTCAAAACCATTTTGGTGTTTCAACTCAATGGTAAAATTATGAGCCGTTTCATTGTAGTAGATTCTCACATCGCTCCACGACTTTTTCCTGAGGTATCTTTTGCGAAAATCTCTTGAACTCAGATCGCCGATATAGACCCATTTCATACCCATAAAGGCATTTAGCTCTGGGTTTTGGGTGTTGATGTGTACGTTCCAGGCATCTTCGCCCGAGCGCTTGAAATCGAACCACACCTCTTTGCGGTTGCCTCGCCGGTAGGCTTCCAGGGCAATGTTGTGGTATTCTTCACCGGGCTGACGTCTCCATACATTGGCATAGTTGATGTCCTGATAACGCTCCATGAAAAGCGAGCTATCAAAATCATAGTTGAATTGCGGCTGGTTGAAAATTCGTGCATAGTTCAAGTAGGCGGCAGAAAGCACCCGTAAATCTTCACCTTCTAAATCGATGAGGGTGGGCAGCAGGGGTTGATCGGTAACCGCCACCAGGGTATCTGGCGGCAAGGTGCCATGGCGCGCCTCTACGATGGTGGCTTGTGGAAACAAAGCTTGCAGCAGCTGCCGTTCTTCGGGTTTTAAACCATTGTCCAGAGAAAGGTAGCGAATCGACAACCCCTTGGCTTTGCTAAGTTCTTCTACGGGCTCTACTAAAATGTTGCCCTCAATTTGGAGCGTGTCCAGGTCTTGCAGCGAAGTAAGGTTTTCGTGGAGGTTGGTCAACACGTTGTCGCGCAAGTCGAGTACCCTGAGGTGCTTCAACAAGTTGATGTTGGAAGGCAGGTTGGTGATTTGATTGATGGGCAAGTGAATTTCTGTGAGGCGAGGCAACTCAGCCAGCACTTCGATGGCTTTCTCAAAATCGAGCTTCTCATTGCCTTGAATAGAGAGTACCTGCAAGCGAGATAACCGGTTGAAGTTTCCTGGAAGGTGGTTGAGTTCATTTTCAATCAAATCCAGGGATTCGAGGTGCGGCAAGTGGGCCAACCCTTCTATCAACTGGCGATAATTGAGCTGTGGGCTCCCAATCACCCGCAAATGACGTAACCCCTGCAATTTCTCTATGCCTGCAGGTGGACGGCTCATCAAGTTATCTTCCAAAGTGAGGTGAGCCAACCTCGGGTGTGCCGCAAGGCTCTGCATCAGGTCTTTTTCGTGCTGGCGGTCCCACGGTCCGCGTAGTACGAGATGGGTAAGGTTCACCATTCGGTGGAGGTTGGCCACCAAACGCATTGCTTCGTTTCCAGAGGCAGCTACTTCCAAACAGCCCACCTTTTCGGGATAAAGAATGGCTTTGCGGATATCCGATTGGCATCCTCCGTTGGGTGCTTGTGCCAGGGTCAGATGACCCGACAACAAGCTGATCCAAAAGAAAGACCACAGTGCAATTTTTGGTGTTTTCACTTTAGAGGCGATTGGTCCTTGAATGGGTGAGATTGGTTCAAATGCTTCCCAATCCTAATCAGATTTTCCTTGTGGGGAGGACAATCTGCAACTGCTACCAAAATGCTACTTTTATCGCCTTTATATGGGCAAATTAAAACAGCACTACGCAGCATATTTGGTTATAACGCTTTCGGCCGCGTTTTATGTTGGACTGAGTTATTTTACTGTTCGCACCCAGGTAAATCAGGTGTTTCTGTTCGCTGGATTACTATTTGCCGGTTACTTTTTTGCCCAACGGCTTCCCCAATTTCCCCTCAAAGGATGGATTGGGGCAGCCATAGGTTTTCGTCTGATTTGCTTATTTGCTTTCCCTAACCTATCGGACGATCTCTACCGCTTTCTTTGGGACGGCCAATTGTGGATACACGGCGAAAGTCCGTTTCTGCGGTTGCCCGTTTACCATGCTATGGCAGGATTTCCCATCGAAGGAGCTGGCCCGGAGCTCTACGGTCCCATGAACTCCAAAGAATATTTCACCATCTATCCGCCCATTTGTCAGCTCGTTTTTGCACTCGCGGCTGGGCTCGCTTCCGATAGCATCTATGGAGGCACGCTGGTAATGAAAACAATTTTAGTAGCTGCAGAAATAGGAAGTATCGCCTTGATTGTAAGCATCTTAAAGACACTCCACCTCCCGGAACGCAATGTTTTATGGTATGCACTCAATCCCTTGGTCATTTTTGAATTCAGTGGGAATGCCCATTTCGAAGCCCTAATGATCTGCTTTTTGCTCGGAGCAGTTTATCTTTTTCTTAAGGGCAAGTGGCAACTCTCAGCGGTTGTTTTTGCATTTGCGGTATGCACCAAACTGTTGCCACTCATGTTTTTGCCCTTCCTGATTCAGCGCTTGGGATGGCTAAAAACCATTGCCTACGGTAGCATTACAGGCTTGGTCACCTTAACCTTGTTTTTACCGTTTGTCAACCTACAACTGGTCGTCAATTTTGCCGACAGCTTTAGTCTCTATTTCGAGCGGTTTGAGTTCAATGCAAGCATCTTCTACATCATCCGCGCTGTGGGGTTCTGGTTGGTAGAAAAAGACATTATTCGGCAAGCGGGATGGGTACTTTCGGTAGTTGTTTTGTTGGGGATTCTTACCCTGGCCTGGAAAGAAAAAGTGCCAAAAAACGGCCAATGGCCTCGCCAAATGCTTTTGGCGCTTACGGTTTATTTGGGTTTTGCCACCATCGTACACCCCTGGTATGTTACCACCTTGGTAGCCTTGGCGGTGTTTACCCCATGGCGCTATGCGATGGTCTGGTCGGCTACCGCGGTTCTTTCTTACTATACCTATCGGGATACTACTTATACCGAAAGCTATTGGCTCATTGCCATTGAATATGCAGCGGTTGCTGCCTGGATGCTCTACGATTGGAAAAGGAAAGAGAAGCCGGGAAATGGAGAGGTAAAGCTGAAAACAACTTAAGCGAGCCGGCTAAGGCGAATGATGATGTCGTCACCGTACGCCAACAGGCGCTTGTCTTCAAACAAGGCAGGAAAAACCCATAAATCAACGGGAGGAGATTCCGACTGACTATCCACGTTCACCACCTTACAAGCTAAAGAGTTGGTGTTGATATATTCTGCAACCACCTTACAGGAAGGACAGTGGTTGCTTATATACAAGGTTAAATTTTGGATAGAATCGACCATATGCTACGTCTTCTTATCATGCGACACGAGCGCCAAATCACAATACAAATGTAGCGGGAGGTTGGAGGGAAAAATGTAGGTTGGCCGACAATTAGTCGTATTGGTAGCCCGCCCCTCCTTCAGTCTCCAATTCTACTCCGAGGCCTAAAACCAAACGGTTTACAAAGTTGAAGTACGCAATCACCAAGGAGGCGTCCAAAATGGCCCGATCAGGCAGTCCTGCTTTCCGCAAACGCTCAGGATGAACGGTTTCGGCAATGCTGTGTGGTGCTTTGGTCAGGTGCTCAGCAAACTCACACAACAGCAGGTCGGTTTCGCTAAGGTCAAGGCTGTGGTAATCTTCTATCAAGCCCTCTACTCTGCCGGATTCTTTCCAAAAATTGCGCAATGCATCGCCGTGGTGCCGCGTGCAGTAAGCACAACGGTTGGTTGCAGAAACCACTACGGCAATCATTTCTCGTTGCGCTCTTTTCAAGGGGCTTTTGCCAAACATAATGGTCATGTACAACTCCATGTGGTGCACAATGCTCTCCGGGTTCAGGCTCTGTATCTGATGTACGTTGGCCAGCTTTCCGCGGCTTTTAATCAGGTTATCGTAAATCTCACGCAGCGGCCCTTCAGCGGCATCGTGCCCAATTACATCGATGAATGCCATATCGTCGGTTTTTTAGAGGTTAGCCGCGCACCATGAATTTGTGCATCTCCTGGTTTTGCGGCCCAATGATTTTGATCAGGTAAACGCCCCATGGCAAGTCATCGGTAGACACCTTGAACTTTCGGCGGCCTTTGCCCACTTTCATGGTTTTGGTGGCCAGGGTTTTGCCGGAGAGATCGGTGATGATAAACGTAAAGTCTCCGGGTTGACGAAACAGGTATTCTATAGGAATAACGGTTCCACTTTTTACCTTTTCGGGAAATTCGGTTTGAAGACCGGCATTTAACGAAGCGGTTACCGCAGTGGTATCGGTCAAGTTGCTGGCCACGGAATCGACCCACCGATACGCTTTGCTCAATTGGACATCGCGGTCCTCAAGGTCGATGGTATGCCCTACGCCTTTTAGCATGGTGGTTTGAACGTAAGCGCCCGATTGCCGCAGAGAATCACTCAAAGGAAACAGTCGAAGCTCTGGTGCATCCTGTTCGCCGTGCAACAGGTAGAAAGGCTTGTCAACTACTTTTGCAAATCCAGGGGGATACTTGTCGTTTCGTCCAAAGGCGGCTCCAATGGCGATGTAGCCCTTGAATTCAGCCACGTGTTGCATGCCATAGGAATAGGTGGTTCGGCCACCCCAGGAAAAACCCATTAGGTAATATTTATTCGGGTCCACCGGTAACCAGTTGGCTGCTCCACGGAGTAATTGAGTCGTAAAGGAAGTATCAATTTGATCGTCGACTTTGCCGTCTTCGCCTCCATCCGGACACAGCAAAACCAACTGATTTTGCTCCGCAAATTGCACCAAGGTATCGCACCACGCTTGGGCATTCCAACGTTTGGTGTTGAATGGATGAAGCGCCACCATCATCGGCAGTTTCTCGCCCTCTATGGCACCAGAAGGAAGGTATACCGAAAAGTTTTTGCTTTTTTTCTTAAAAACCAGTGTTGAATCCAGTCGCGTTTGGGCACCTGTAGCTCCCAGGATACCGATAAATAAGATGAGCAGGGCCCAATTTTTCATCAACAGCAACCTCCTCCGTCGTAGAAAAAGGTAGAATCGGAGATGAACAGATCTTCGGGCAAACGGGCCTTCAGATTGCCTGCCGTCTTGTCACAAACCGCAAGGGGTTGGTTGGGTGTCAACACGTGCCCGTCACCATCATCGAAGTACTCCTCGTTGCCAAAATAAATAGCGGTTTTCCCGGTGAAGATGCACGGACCATCTACCGGCATGGGATCTTTGATGGCACACACTTCTACACTTTCGATATAAATGGGAGCAGCGGTATCGTAGTGGTTGGGATGCAAAATACGATAGGGCCTGCGGGCACGTACTTCAACGGTTCCAAAACCTACTTCAGTAATCATGTTGAGGTACTCCTGTAGTGGAAGGGCCCCGCTGAGACATAAAGCCCTCAGGCGATCGTCTTGCTTTAGATTTTCTGGCATTCCCTGGTCGCAAATCGGATCGGAAAGTACCAGCCTTCCGCCAGGTTTGAGCACCCGATACATCTCCTTCAAGGCTTTTTTCAAGTCCTCCTGTTTAAAGATGTTGAAAAGGCAGTTTTGAGCAGCTACGCCAACACTATTGTCTTCTACCGGCAAGTTGAGGGCATCCCCTTTCCGCAAACTCACAAATTTCGATTGAAACCAATTGTTTTGCTTCTCGGCCTCCAAAAAGTTTTCGGCACACGCTACCAGCATTTCATCCACTACATCGATGCCAATAACGCCTTGGGGTTGGCGGGCGAAATAAGAGAATTGCAAGAGTTCCATTCCTCCGCCAACTCCTACATAGAGCACACGCGGATCGTTGGAAAGGTCGCGCGGATTGACAGTACTACCGCAACCGTAGTTCATTTCCAACATTTTGGAGGGGATGGACAAGCCCGGCAGTTGCCATACCGGAGTAGTGGTACAGCACAATCCCTCGTCGGGGGTAAGGGCTGCATCTTTATATAAGTTGTGTGTTGCTTCTAAATAGGACATGCTGAAGACGCCTTACTTCACAATGCTTTTGCTGTGATTGACCGAATAATAGAAGACCAGCCCAAAACCCAAGGCCAGCATCAGATGGAAGGGGAGCAAGCCAAAATCATTGAGCCACGCTCCAATAAGAATGCCAATTAAAAAGTAGAGGGCCAGAAACCCTTCGAGCAAGGTAAGCAGGTTGAGGCTACTGGTGAGGTACTTATTGCCTTTCCATTGATCGCCAGATTGCTTGATGTTGAATTTTGGAGTTCGGATGAACGGTGTTTTGCGCCCGATGTATCCTTCGACCACGGCTATGGCATTGTGGAGCGAAAGCCCCATAGAGACGGACAAAAACATCGGAAATTTTACTAAAAACCGACCAAAAGTGGCTTTTTCAGGATTGGTTCGGGAAAAGGCAACCCAGTAGTAAATGGCAAGAAACAAAAGGCTCAACAAGAAAAACGCTCCGTATTTGGACAATTCGGCGAATTCCGCGCTTTGATTTTTAAACACCATGAGTGGCACACTGAGCAAAGCGGTAGAAATAATGCAAACGAATAGAAAGCTATTCATCAGGTGAAACAAAGCGTGCAGCTTGGTTGAAAAGTTGATGTTTCGGGATACCAACACATGCCAAAGGTTTTTTCGGGCACATTCAGCGGCTCCTTTGGTCCAGCGGAATTGCTGGGTTTTGAGTGCGTTCATGGCTGCGGGTAGCTCGGCCGGCGAACCTACATTTTCGAGGTAGCGAAACCGCCAGCCTTTCAATTGGGCACGGTAACTCAAATCCAGGTCTTCGGTAAGGGTATCCGATTGCCAGCCTCCGGCCTCATCGATACACGACTTGCGCCAAATACCGGCAGTACCATTAAAATTGATGAAATGCCCGTTGGCGTTGCGGCCCACCTGCTCTACCGAAAAGTGGGCATCCAAACCAAAAGCCTGAAGCTTGGTAAGGATCGAGTAATTTTTGTTGATGTGCTCCCAGCGGGATTGCACTACTCCTACCTCATCGCAATCGAAGAAGGGAATGGTACGGAGCAAAAAGTCTTTTTTAGGCACAAAGTCGGCATCAAAAATGGCAAGGAATTCGCCTTTAGCCGTTTTCATACCCTCGGCAAGTGCTCCTGCTTTGAAGCCCTGGCGGTCTTCCCGACGTACGTGTACAATGTCTATTCCCTTGGCTTTGGTGGCTTCGACTTTGCGCGCGGTGATTTCAACGGTTTCGTCGGTTGAATCGTCCAACACCTGAATTTCCATCCGGTCTTTCGGATAGTCAAATGCTGCTACAGCATCAATGAGGCGCTCAATAACGTATTTCTCGTTGTAAATGGGCAGTTGAATGGTGACCATGGGCACCTGATCGGTACCGGTATCCAGTCGGCGGACCTCTTTACTTTCTTTTTGTCGACGAAAACGCAGGTAATTGAGCACGAGGCTCACCTGCATCAGGCTGTACAAGAAGATGAACAACAACAGGACAGCGTAGACTAAAAGCAGAACAAATTGCAATGTGGTCATCTTCCTAATTTACAAGTATTTAAAGATCGTAAATATGATCTTGTACCCTGCTAAGATAGTACCTTTCACAGTTCCCGCAATTTTGGAAACTCCTATCCTACGCCGGTATTTCACTGGTATTTCAACACTTTTGAGCTTTCGCTTGGCTACTTTCACTTGCATCTCCACGGTCCAACCATAGGTGGTATCGACCATGTTGATGTCCATAAGCGATTGCCATCGGATGGCTCTGAAAGGTCCCAGATCGGTGAATTGCACGCCATAAAACCATCGGAGCATGCTGGTCGCCAGCCAATTGCCAAAAACCTGCTGAGGGGTCATACTTCCCTGCTCACGGTTTCCCAAAGCACGCGACCCGATCACAAGGTGGGCGTCTTGTTCCCATATAGGCGCTACCAGTTGGGTCATTTCTTCTGGATAATCCGAATAGTCTGCATCGATAAATACCAATATTTCAGGCGGATCTTTTTTGGCCTTTAAGTAGTTGATGCCACACAAGCAAGCTGCTCCGTAGCCTTGACGGGTTTCTGGTAGCACAGTGGCTCCTCCCAATTTTGCCTGCTGTGCCGTTTGATCGGAGGAGTTGTTGTCGACCACTACTACTTCGCGGACCAGGGTTTTAGGAATATCTCCCAACACCTTGCCGATAGAGTTTTCTTCGTTAAAGGCCGGAATCACCACATCGATGGTTGGCTTCGGTCTTTCTTCAGCTATCCGCTCCAAGGCAAAAGTCCTCTCCTGTTTCGATCCATTTGCGCAAAAGTGAAACAATTGAGTTGACCGGGGTGTCTTGCGGCTGACATTTTATTAGCAAATTTCAGTGGATTCTATGGATTATATTCTCTATTCATCGGTTTTATCCTCCAACCAAATTGAATTCAAATGGAGTATAAACCGATAAAACGTGATGTTGATAAGGTAAGTGGTTGGAAAGCGAGTTGCTTCAATCAATATTCGATGATGTTCTCCAACTCTCCTGCCGCATCGTAGAATTTCCAAGCTCCTACCCGGGTATCCGATTCATAACTGCCTTCGCTGAAGAGGCGTCCAAAACGGTAGTAACGGAAATGGCCGTCTTTAACATTGGTAATGAAGGAGCCTTCGAACACCAGGTCGCCATTGAATTCGAACACTTGCCACCAATCGTCGGGCTCTCCTTCGAGGTATTCTCCAATTTTCCTGATTTGCCCGTTAATGTGAAAGTATTGCCAAAATCCGGTTTTTACGTCTTGACGGTATTGGCCTAAGCTATATTGTTGCCCATTTTCATAGAATTCACTCCACCAATCATTTCGGCGATCATCTTCGTAGGCTCCGGTGAGGTGCAACTGACCGTTGGGAAAATAGGTGTGCCAGAATCCTTTTCGACTTCCGTTGTCGTAAGAACCAATTTTGCGCACCGTTCCGTCATTATACAACCATTTCCATACTCCATGGCGTTGATCGTTGGTTAACCGACCTACCAAATTCAATTGGCCATCGGCCTCAAAGCTTTTCCACCACCCATTCTTTTTTCCTTTTTGGTAGTTGCCAGTAACTTTCAATTGGCCCTGCTCGGTGAAATATTCCCAAAAACCTTGCTTTTTGCCGTCTTGATAATGCCCTTGTCGCTTGAGCTTTCCATTGGGGTGGAAACTCTGCCAAAAGCCTTGTTTTTTACCCTGCTTAAATTTTCCCTGGTGCCAGAGTTTGCCGTCTGCATTGAAGATTTCCCAGAAACCAGATTGCGCATCATCTTTAAAGTGACCTTTACGGATTTCCCGGCCTTTCCGATCAAAGAATCTCCAATAACCCGAGCGCTGACCGCCTTGGTAAGCCCCTTCGGCAACTACCGCTCCACCTTCATACAACCTGCAAGGTCCGGTGCGTTTTCCTTGTTTGTAAATGCATTCCAGGGTCGTGTTTCCCGCAGCATCCACAAATCGCCAGTAGCCTGATCGGGCGCCCTTTTGATATTCTCCTTCAGCGATGAGGTGGTTGTTTTCAAATTCCTGCCACTCGCCCTCTTTTAGGCTCTTGTTGTAGTTCCCCTTGCCCGTAATGTTTCCCAGTTGATCGTATTCCACCCAGGCACCGGTTCGATAGCCTTTCTGGTAAATGCCTTCCGCTTCTAAGTTTCCGGTGAGAAATTTTCTCCAATGGCCCGTGCGCTGGCCCATGGTATTGTAATTGCCTTCGAGGTAGCGTTGGCCTTGGTGATCGTAATAATGCCAATATCCTGCAGGTTGACCTTCGTTGTAGTGGCCTTCGGAACGCAACTGCCCATTGAAATACTGTTTCCAATAGCCTTCTTTTTGGCCTTCTGCATAAGTTCCTTCCGAGAGGATGCGTCCGTTTTGATCGTAGGTTGCCCAATGCCCGGTGAGGCTTCCGCTTTGAAAATTACCCTCCCCACTCAATTGGCCATTGGAATGGTAATTCCGCCAAAACTGGTGGCGTTTCCCATCTTTAAAATGTCCTTCGGATTGCAGGGCTCCATTGGCAAAAAAAGCTCGCCAGTATCCTACTTTCTGCCCGTTGAGTAAGTGCCCTTGCTCTTTGGGTGAGCCATTGCTGAAAACTGCCGCTTGCCATGTTCCTTTTTGGCCAAAGGCCAACGAGAGCGATAGAACAAAGCATATCCCGAAAATGATACGGGCCATGGGTGAAATATTTTTTTAGTAGGTCACTTGATCACTCAAACCAACGCCACTGTTGCCAATGATAATGACGGGGGTTTCGGCACGGTTGTCATCAGGACCATTTTCTAATTTGAGTACGCCACGTGGGCAAACTGCTGAACAAATCCCACACCCAACGCAGGAGGAGCGCACAATGTTTTGCCCTTTTTGGGCATAAGCCCGGACGTCTATCCCCATTTCGCAGTAGGTAGAACAGTTGCCACAAGAGATGCATTGGCCTCCATTGGTAGTGATCCGGAAACGCGATTTTAAACGCTGAATCAAACCAAGGTAAGCAGCCAATGGACAACCAAAGCGGCACCACATGCGGTTGCCCATCAAGGGATAAAAACCTGTTCCAACCACTCCAGAGAACACAAAACCAATCATGAAGCCGTAGTTGCCCCGAAGTTGATATTGGTTGAAAAACATGATATTTTCTGCGTTGACGATGAAATGATTGTACACCATCACGCCCACCAGCATAACTCCTGCACCTGACATGAGGTAGAGCGAGGTGGTTTGAAAAATGGTGTGTTTCCGTTGCAGAAACCAAACGTAGCCCAGTGTTCCTACCAGCAATACGGCCACAATGACAATGAAAATATCGCGGGAGATGCTTTCAAATGGTAGAAAAGAGTAAACGACTCCAATGGTCATGATCACCGCAAAGACCAACACCAGGTGGATGGACCAGCGCTCAATTTTCCAGGCCCGAGTAGATTTATTGCTTTGTTGACGGTAAGGGTCGCCAAGGGTTTCTGCGAGGCCTCCACAGCCACACACCCATGAGCAATACCACCGCTTCCCAAAAAAATAGGTGAAAGTTGGAACCCCAACCAAAAAGAGCACAATTCCCCAACCAATCATCCACCAACCGAGGGTGCCAGCAGCCAGGTGCTCATCCAAACGGTAGTCAAAAAAGAAAGTATACTCCAACGGCCACGCACTTTTAAGGTCGTAGGAGGGGCGGTTGAGCGACTTCAGGATTTGAGGTAATGTAAAGGCAAAAGCGAACTGAAAGAACAAAATGGAGCCGGTACGAACAATTTGGTAGCGGTTGTGGCGGTATTTGACCATCATGCGAATGCCCATGACCCCCATGGCCAAACAGTACAAGACGCCGTACATAAACCATTGGTCGGCGGGTTTTCCACTAATGGATTCACTCACCGGGTCCAGCATTAAGACCCAGTTGGTTATGTATTCGGGAAACTTGTAGAGAAAGACGTAGAAACCGATAAGAAACGTACCGAAAGAAATCCCGATCCAGCCTCGGTTCATCACGTTGAGAAAAAACACCCCATCGTTTTTAATGCCCGGAGTTCCATCGTTCATCTGTGGCACGATGTACAACAAGGCACCCAAGCAACTCAGCAGAAAGCAAATGATCGAAAACAACCCTACGTGGTCGCGAATGAGACCTACCGTTGCGGCTTTGGTAGCGTGGTATTTTAAGTATTTGATTTTATCGTCGGGTAACCCCAGTTGGCCCACGATTCCACGATTGATGTCTTGTTTCTTTTGATCGAGGTTGTTTTTGAAATCCTCTACGCCGGAAAACTCGCGGCCAATCATCCATCCGGTATTGTCGCGAATGGCTTTGTTCTTTCCAGCTGCAGTTTCGGGTGAGAACACCTGATCAATGATTTCGCTGGTATAATTAACCGCTCCATCGGCCGAACTCAGGGTTACTAACTGTTCAATTTCCTCATCAGAAACACCATTTTCGGCCATAACTGCCGCGTTGGCTTTGGCTACTAATTCGGTGAGGGCGGGTACATAAGCAAATTGAGATCCGAATACCTTTCCATCTTCTTCTCCCAACTGATCGATAACGTATTGCTGTTGGGCCTCGCTGGCTCCCACCTGTTCCATGCCTTGCCGCAGGGCAGACTCAGTCATTTGGAAGCTTCCAAGGCTAAGGCTAATAACAAATACGCTGAAGCAGAGCAAGAAGAGGGCTAATCCTATTTTTTGAATCGGTCTCATGGTTGATTTGATTTATTCAAGGATTAGGCAATGTTTAAGATTCGTTTCCAACGGGCTTTGCGTGGTTTAATGTTCGTATTAAATTCTTTGTTGAATTTATCACAGATGGACTTTTCATGCTTGCGGTAAAATTCTGGATCAAAATTGGCGTCTGGTAAGTATTCCAATACATATTCCACACTCCGCTCTTCGTGAAACCACTTATCGAATACGACATGGCGCATCCGTATTCCGAAGGTATTAACGCCTACAAAACGGTGAGTGGTTTCATCAAATACCAATTTGACCCCAATGCGTCCTTCCGGGTGTTCCCACCAAAAGGATTGTTGTCCTTCCTTGGCCTTGCCAGGAACATCACCATAGGTTTGATATTCAATGTCAAAAAACTTAGCCGAGTTGAACCAAACACCTGGTTTGTAGGCAGTTTTTTTACCTGTAATAGTGGCTCCAACGGTTTCCCCCATCATCCGGCCAGTATACCACACTTGCTCCATTGGCCTTCGACCGGTAGGGTGTTGATGGAACTGTGCACAATCGCCAATGGCATAAACATCTGGAATGTTTGTTTCGAGGAACTCATTGACCATAATCCCGCGTTGAGTTTCCAAGTCGCTTTCTTTGAGGAAGGCTATGTTGGGGCTTACCCCGGCGGTGAGGCCTACAATTTGACATGGTATCTCTTCACCAGTGCTGGTTAGCACTGCACGAGCACGGCCGTCGTCTCCGGCAATTACTTCTTTCAATTCCGTATTTAAACGCAGATCGACATGGTGTTCACGCATGTGGCGCATGATCATATCACCGTCTTCAGGAGGCAGTACATTGCCCCAAAAACGGTTTTCACGCACCAAAAACGACACTTTTATATCCCGCGTGAGCATCATTTCGGCGAATTCTACTCCAATCAATCCCCCGCCAACAATAACGGCACGTTTAGCACCAGGAGAGTTTTCCTCCAAGGTCTCCAAATCCTGATAGCTGTAAAGCCCTTGCACTCCAGGCAAATCTTGACCTGGCCAGCCAAACTTGTTGGGTTTAGACCCGCAGGCGAGCACCAACACGTCATACGCCATGGGCGCATCGTTGTCAAAATGCAAGGTTTTGTTGGCAAAATCTACTTTTTCTACATAGGCGCGTTTGAGGTCGATCCGGTTTTTGGGCCAGAAGTGATCTTCAAACGGTTTGGTATTCTCGAATTTCATGTGCCCCATGTAGATGTACATTAAGGCTGTACGAGAAAAAAAGTGATCGGTTTCCGCCGAAATTAGAGTAATACGGCATTGGGAATCACGCTTGCGAATGTGCCTGGCAGCTGTGACACCCGATATTCCGTTTCCAATTATGGCGATGTGGGTCATGGTAGAAAAGATAGAATGCAAATAAAGAGTTGGCCTAAAAATTAAAATGTCAATGCTCTGACAAAATATGGAATCAGTAGCGTGCTACATTTGCAGGGAGCAAAATAGAGATTCTCATACTTGTACAGCATGAACAAATTAGCGCTATTATGGTCCTTTTCCTTGGTTTTGGCCTCAGGATTGACCTTTGGACAAACTGAATCGGATATTTTCCGGGAAGTTGACCTCTTTTTTCAAAAACATGTAGTCGGCAACAAAGTAGACTACCAACTTATCGGGCAAGACCGCCAGGGGCTAGAGCAGCTTTCGAAACAGGTTTCTGCTACCAAATGGGAAAAAATGGAGGGCAACACCCAAAAGGCTTTCTTGATTAATGCCTACAACGTGTTCACGGTTGCTCAAATCATGGAACACTATCCGATCTCCACCAGCCAGGAAGTACCCGGCTTTTTTCAGCAGACAAAATTCCAGTTGGGGGCCAAAAAATATACGCTCGATCAAATCGAAAATAAGCTTCTTCGACCGGTATTCAAAGACGCGCGGCTGCATTTTGTGTTGGTTTGCGGAGCAAATGGGTGCCCTCCGATCATTGAGCGCGCTTATCGACCCGAATCGCTCGACCGGCAATTGGAACGCCAAACCCGCCGGGCACTCAACGATCCTGGGTTTGTGCGGCTCAATGCCGAAAAGCAACAGGTGGGCTTGTCGCAAATATTCGAATGGTACAAAGGTGATTTTACCAAAGACGGCCAAAGCCTCACCGATTTCGTGAACCGCTACCGCACCACCCCTATTCCTGAGGGCTATAAAGTGGTGCACTACCCTTACGACTGGTCGCTCAACAGCTATTCCGGCACTACGCCTTTTCCAGCTGCGGGAGGTACGGGCACCAGTTTGGTAGAACGACCCACCGGGAGCAACGTACAAACCTTTACTCCATCCGTATTGCTGCGCAAAGATCAGGTAGAGGTCAAATTGTTCAACAACCTCTACACCCAAACGCATTGGTATAACAATACGGATGGTGAACGCTCGGCTCTCAACCAAAGACAAACCTTTTACACCGGTATTTTCCAGTTCTTGTATGGTGCTTCTGACCAAGCTAGAATCAATGTAGGTTTTGACGTCAACCTCAAAGGGGTACGCTACGATGGTGACCCTGACAGTAGCCCGCTTTTGGTATTTGGTGGAGATTCGGATACTTCCCGCATGACGATTACCTCTTTTGGGCCAAAAATCAAATTTTCGCCCATCAAAAAACTGGACCACTTTTCTATCCAATCGGCTTTTTGGATTCCGGTAGGTAGTAATTTGGAGGGGTCGCCCTGGATCGATCGCGACCGCTACACCTGGTGGAACCAATTTTTCTTCGACCATTCGTTTAACGATCATTTCCAGGTCTTTACAGAAGCCGACCTGCTGTTTTGGTTTTCAAAAGACCGGAGCCGAGGCCATCAGCTTCAAACACCGCTGAGCTTATTTCTAAGCTACTTCCCTACCTCCAAAGCCACGATATATGGCATGGTGCAATACTCGCCCACCTACGAGGAATTGGCCTCTAATCAAGAGGCCATTGATGTGGGGGCGATCCCAAGATTCACCCACGGACTTGGTGCTGAATGGATGTACAACAACCATTTTGCGCAAACCGGTGTAGGTGCCAAGTATCAGGTCTTGCAAAACCTGGAGGTGGAAGCCCTCTACACCAACTTCTTTGCTGGTTTTGGTGCAGGTGCGGGTTCTACCTTCAACATCGGCTTGCGCTTCTTGCGCTAAGCCTAAATGAGCCCTTTCGATTTGAGCTCCAGGTACTTGTTGATGGTATTGATCGATAGGTTTTCTGGCCGGGTGAGGATGGACTGAATGCGAAATTTGCGCAATTCCTGTACAACCTGTTTTTTCTCCGAAACAAATTTTTGGGCGATGGTTTGGTAATAGATACCCTCCAGGTCATCTGCCTCTTTGCTGGAGAAATCGAAAATCTCCGAATTCTCGAAAAACACCACCACCAGCAAATGTTGGCGGTTGATTTTGCGAAGTATTGGCAACACCCGTTGCAAAGAGTACAGACTTTCGAAATTGGTGTAAAGAAACAACAAACTACGGCCCTTCACTACGTTGCGAACGGAGTGGTAGAGCAGTTCATAGTTGGCCTCTAATTTTCGATCCTGTTCGCGATATAGCGCATCTACAATTTTTTGCAATTGCCCTTTTTTGCGTTCGGCCCGAATGCTGGACCCCAATTTGTCGGAAAAGGTGATGAGACCAGCCTTATCGTGTTTGTAGAGGGCAATGTTGGAAATGACCAAACTGGTATTGATGCTGTGATCGAGCAAACTTAGCCCATCGAAAGGCATGCGCATGGAGCGACTTTTGTCGATGACCGAATAAATTTGCTGGGCTTTTTCGTCTTCGAACTGATTCACCATCAATTCATTGCGCTTGCTAGTAGCTTTCCAGTTGATGCTTCTGAAATCATCGCCCCGCACGTAGTTTTTGATCTGCTCAAATTCGTAGCTGTGTCCCAAACGCCGAATGCGTTTGATTCCCTGAATGTTGGAGGTGCGGGAGAAGGCCATGAGTTCATAGCGCTTCATTTGAATAAAACTGGGATAGACCGGCACACTGGCGGCTTCGTTAAAACGAAAACGCCTGCGCAATAATCCCAAAGAAGTCATAGCAAAAGCCAACACTTGTCCGTAGGTATATTCTCCCCGTTCTAAAGGTCGAATTTCGTAGCTGAGCTGCCTTTTTTCTGCTCCGGCAACGGTAACCAAAATGCGCAAATCACGCCTCTGTAATTGTGGCGGTAGTTCGTCCAGAATCAACAACCGCAGCTGAAGGCCCGACAGGTTGACCAAATCGAGGTAGATGCTATTGTCATCGCCCAAGGATAAGGATTCGGGCAACTTCCGGTGAATGGAAAGCCGCACTCGGGGGTGAAACAGCAAAATCCCATCCACGACCAGCAACGCTACAAATACTAACAAGACGGTTTTGGCCAAGGCGAACAGCAAGGGCACAAAAAAGCTGGTAATGAACAGCGCCACCAACCCTCCAAAGGCCAGAAAAAAGCGATCGGACAAATAAAGGTTGGACAGGAATTTGATTTTCATCAACGGGGGACTTCGATCTTCTGAATGATTTCGTTGACGATGTCGCCTACTTCGATACCTTCCATCTCCCGATCGGGAGAAATAACCACCCGGTGGTTGAGCACCGGAAGGGTTACAAATTTGATGTCGTCGGGAGTTACGAAATCGCGCCCCCGCATGGCTGCTATGGCTTTGGAAGACCGCAAAATGGCCAGAGAGGCACGTGGAGAGGCTCCTAAGTAAAGGTCTCCATTGTTGCGGGTATCGTTCACCAACCGGGCGATGTATTCGATCAATTGATCGCTGATGTGAATGCGTTCTACAATGGCCTGGCAGTTTTTGATGGTCTCGGCCGTCATCACCGATTTTACTTCTTCAGTTACCCGCATGGTAAAATCCTGACGAAAACGCTTGAGAATATCAATTTCTTCGTTCAAACTCGGATAATCGAGCACCACTTTGAACAGGAACCGGTCCAGCTGGGCTTCAGGCAATTGGTAGGTTCCCTCCTGCTCGATCGGGTTTTGGGTAGCGATCACCTGGAAGGGGAACTCCATGGGATAGGTGGTACCATCAACGGTGACTTGCCGTTCTTCCATCACCTCGAAAAGGGCGGCCTGGGTTTTGGCCGGGGCCCGGTTGATCTCATCAATCAACACAATGTTGGAAAAGATGGGACCGGCATTGAAATTGAATTCCGAATCTTTCAAGTTGAAAATAGAGGTTCCGGTAACATCGGTGGGCATCAGATCCGGCGTGAACTGAATGCGGCTAAAATCAACCGAAAGGGTTTTGGAAAGTAACCGTGCCGATAAGGTTTTGGCAATGCCGGGAACACCTTCCAACAGAATGTGCCCTCCGGTGAACAATCCAGCCAACAGCAGATCGATCATGCGGTCCTGCCCAACAATTACCTTGCGGATTTCGGTTTTGGCTCCCTCTACGGCTTGCTTAATTTTTATCAAATCTGGATTGGCCGGGCGGAATGCTGCGTTTTCAGAAACTGGCACTGGCGCTTCAGCGGCTGCTTTATTGCCTACTGGTTCAGCAATTGCCGGAGTTTCTTTCTCAGCGGCTTCCAGCTTGTCGGCTTCCGGTTGGTTTTCCGGTGCTGGCGTGCCTTCCGTTTCATTTTCTTTTTTATGCGGCTCTTCCTGTGGGAGTTGAGATTCTTCCATGGTCGATGGTTCTATTTACAGTTGTCGTAAAACTTTTGCAGGGCGTGGTGGAGATTGACCAACAGAAAATCGTCGATCTGGTCGCGTTTTTCTACCACGGCAAAATGATTGAATATGGTTTTTATATCGTCGTAAGGTAATTGCGATTTGAGGGCGATCTTTTTGATCAGTGCTTCGTCCATTTCGTTGGTAGACAAGCGGTAACGATCGCGCACAAAAGCGAGGAACAATTTCATTTTATGTACGGCCAGCTTTTGGTGGTCGTTTTGCAGGAAATAGAGCCTGCCAATGGTTTGAATGTACTCCAAAGAAGTATTGGGGTTGCCTTCGAGTACCGGAATCACCCGCTGTTCGCGCTTGGATCGGAATAAGAAATACAGCAGCGTACCCGCCAGAAGCAAGTACCACGCCCAGCGCAAAGCAGGCTCGGATAAAATGAATTGCAATGGCCCCTGGCGCGCCATTCCTGGTTTTTCCCGAGGAGTTTCCTGGCTTCTTTCCCGATGAAAGTATTTGTGGTAAAAATCGTAGTAGATATCTCCCTCCAACAGGTGCCCAAATACCTTCTCAGTGTACTCCAGGTTGTCGCGGTGACGCATGTAGTAATTGGTGAACGCCAGCGGGTTGGAATGCAGGAAAAAAGCACCTTCACCATAATCTACCCGAATAAAGTTGATGTAGCCTTCGTCAAATTCACCCAAGCAAACAAAAGGAAGGTAATCGATGCAAAACTCGTTGGTATCAATGTAGGTAAACTCGTACTGAACAGGTTCGAACTTGTAGTGGAACGAAACGTTGTAGCCCTTTTCGGTGCGGAGATTTGGATGCAGAAAATTGAGGTTGATGGAGCTATCGGTATAGATCGGGTAGCTTTCCATGTAGCCGCACTCAAAAAAGCGCAATTCCGACATCACATCGTAGGGCAGGTTTTTCGTAGCGATGAAAGCATTATTGCCCGAGGCCACGTATTCCATCAGGTGATCAAAATCTCCTCCCCGATCGAGGTAGAGGTAATCGCCTATCAACAAGAGGTTCGACCGTGGTCCATTGTTTTTCAGCGGCAGCGATTCTACCAGAGAATTGTTGATCGGATGAAACTGCTGGTCGGGGAACTCATCTTTCAGCAGTTGAAACAGCAAGTACAACCCATAAGGTTGGCGGTCGCCTTCCTCGTAGCTTTCGTACCAGACCAGTCGTCGTTCAGCGCGTTGGTTGGCCCACAAAATCAGCAAAATGCCCAATACGACCACCCCCAGGAGGATGAAGTAGCCGTTTTTGTTGCTCATATTGCCCCCACTCATGATCCGGTTGAATTTTTGAGTTGGGCAATGAACTGCTCGTACTGTGGTTGCAACTGTAAAAAGAGTTCTTCAGTAAGGCGCAACTCACCGTACCAAACGATTTCAAACAAGTAAGTTAATTCCCCAAAAGGGGCATACCAGCGCGAACCGGAAAGTTCGTAGAGGTAATCGCCATTGGTTTTGTCTTTTTTCCAGCGAATTCGGTTTTGCAGGCTGAGCTCTTTAAGTACCGCCAAGAATTGCAAGCGGATGGCAAGGTGGTAGTTGCCTGCTTCCATCGCCTCCCGCAGGGCGCGGTCTACGTCCGACTCCGTCAGGTTATCTTCGATTTCTTCCAGAGTGAAACCTGCCTTTTTTGCAATCTTTTTATTGCTAAACAGGGCAGAATTGCCAAATATCTTCCAGATAACAAAGCCCAATATCACGAGGATCACGGCAAAGAAGAGGACTTGAAAAAAGGCTCCACCTGAAATACCATCGCTCGATAACTTTGAATCCCCGGATTGTGTTCCTCCTTCGCTTTCCGGCAAGGGTTCAGGCGTTTCTTCTTCTTCTTCGTAGCGAGAATAATCCAATTCTCGGGTAAGGCCTTTCCAGGTTTCTTCGTTGAACGGACGGGGTTCTACTTCTTCATCGAGGTAATCGCGTTGGGCGACATCGTCTTCATCGTTGTCTTGAGCCCACAACACAGACAGCCCCAACAGCAAGCTCAACAAAACCAAAAAGGTTTTTCTCATCATGGCTTTATTCCACGAGATCGATGCCAAACTGCGATTTCTTTTTACCAATTTGGGTAATCCGTTGTTTGAGGGTAACGGCTTCTTTCATTTCCCGGATGCTGTAATACAACAAACTGTTGCCAATGAGCAACAGCGGGATGGCGAGGTGAAGCACAAAAACCCAACTAAAGGCAAAGGCCGTGGTGAGAATCTTGTCTACCAGCGCATCTTCAAAAACGAGGTTGTCGTTGAGAATGCCAAAATAGAGGTAGCTCAGGGGGGAGTTGACCAAAAACATGAGCAACGCTGAAAAGGCGGTGATCATTATGCTGAGCCCAAACAAGCGAAACCAATAGCCGCTGAGCAGTGAAATGGTTTTGCCCAGCCCGGCAAACGCTCCCACCTTTTCTTTGAGGGAGAGGTGCAGCCACATGGCACAAAAGGATTGCAAAAACAAGTATGCGATCCACACCAGGGCCACCACCAATGCATTGTTGAACGGAATCAACAGCAAGGCCAGTAGGGTAATCAAACTTAAGGTTACCGGAAAAAATGCTGTTCGGGTAAACTGCCATAGGCTGTTCCAGCTGTTCCCGGCCTTTTTGGCGGGCTGGTCGGCATCGGTCACCAGCAAGTATTGGGTCAAATTGCAAATGAGCCAAAAACCGGGCAAGCTCACCAGGAGGTAAGCCCAGCCGTTCATCTCGCCAAAGAAACCAGCTAGGTTGGGAAAAATGGCAAACCATCCTGATTCCAGGTAAAAGTACCCTTCAATGAAGTCGTAGAGGAAGGTCCAGAAAAGACCAATAAACAGCAGCGAAGCAAAAAACGAGGTGCGAAACAAGCGGCCGATGTACTTTTTGTAAAGGGCAAATGCTTCGGTAAAAATTTCCCCATTGCCCCGCATGCGCTGGTAATTGATAACGGTTTTACGATCGGGCTGTACCCGATTGTCTTTCAAGGGTTTGCTCCATCCTCGGCGGTTGAGCAATCGGGGATAAAGGCCAAAATAACCCAAGATGAACAACAGCGAAAAAACAATGATGCCGACCTGAAAAATGTCAGCCACATCGGTGTAGCGGGTCACGAAGCTTTCTAAAAAAGCGGCAAAAGCAATGATGGGAGCGATGCCCAACATAATTTTTATTCCCCGCTTGGCAGATAACAGGAACGATTGCAAACGGGAATAGGAGCCGGGAAAGACCAGTCCCTTGCCCATCGTGATGCCCGCTGCCCCTCCAATAATAATGGCGCTGATTTCCAGGGTACCATGGATCCAAATGGCCAGTACCGATTCTTGCAATACATCGTGCTGATAGAAGAAATATTGGAACGCTCCTACCATGATCCCGTTGTAGAGCAGAATATAAACCGTACCCACAATGAACAGGGCTCCCAAAGCGAAAGCCCCAAAAGCCACCCGCAGGTTGTTGAAAGCAATTCTTAGAAAATCGTAAGAAGAGTCCCCGTCTTTGTAAACCGCCATCGGGTCGCCTTTTTCGATGTTTTCCAGGGTCATGTCCACATAACCATCTCCCAAGATCACCCTTGGAAAGTTGGGGTCGAAATGCGAACTCACGGCCCCTGCAATGGCAAAGAAGGCGAAAATGAGAAAGGAAATCAGGAAGGCCCTGCGTTCCAGGTAATTGACTTGTGGCAATTCTTCTTTCCAGAAAAAGAGCAAGCGCTGAAACTTTGGCTTGGTATTTTTGTAAATGCTACTGAACACCTGCTGAGCAAGGCTGTTCAGATAAACCCTGACGGAGCGATTGGGATAAAAGGTTCTGGAATAGCTGAGGTCTTCGGTAATTTGGACAAACAGCTCACTGAGCTGGTCGGGGTCCTTTTTTTTCAACTTCAGTATTTGCTCAAACCTGGCCCACTTTTTCTTATTTTGCTCAATGAATTTTGACTCACGCATCCGGGCAAGGGATATTGGGGGAAGAAGTAAAGCGGTAAATTTAGGAATTATCTACCGACATGCGTACAGCTGAAATCACCACGGCACAGAACGTCATCATTGAGTATGAACTTGGTTTGTTGAAAGACCGAATTATGGCTTTCATCCTTGACTTCATCATTCTTTTGGCGGCCATATTTCTCCTCGCCTTTCTCTTTATTACCGCCTTCGGAGCAGGTGATGCCTACGGGTATTTCACTTACCTGGTGCTGCTGCCTGTGTTTTTCTTCTATTCCCTGTTTTGGGAAGTGTTCAACAATGGACAATCGATCGGCAAAATGGCATTGAGCATTCGGGTGGTGCGGGTCAATGGCAACAAGCCCGATTTGAGCGATTACATCCTCCGGTGGTCCTTCCGCATGATCGACATTTACCTCTCGGTTGGCTCTGTGGCGGCTATCCTCATCAGTTCGGGCGAAAAAAACCAACGCTTAGGTGGGTTGCTCAGCAATACCACCGTGGTGAAAGTCAACAAAAGTGTGCCTTTGCGCCTGGCCGACATTGTGAAGATCAGCACCCGCGATCAATACGAACCAAAGTACCCGCAAGTGGCGCGCCTTCGGGAAGAAGACATGCTGGTGATTAAAGCAGTTATCGAGCGCTACCGCAGGTTGCGCAATCCGGCCCACCGCCAGGTGGTGATCGACCTCACGGCACACATGTGCGAGGTGTTGGACATTCCGCCCATCAAGAAAAAACGCCTGGAGTTTCTAAAAACCTTGATCAAAGACTACATCGTACTCACGCGGTAGTTTAACCTTTGCCTGCTCCCTTGAAATAGTCCTCTTTGTCTTTGAAAAGCAGGTTAAAGGTGGTGAGGCTTCCGTAGGCCCGAGTGATGTACTGCTGCAAGTGCACCTTTTCTTCATCGTTGAGGCTTTTATGAGAATTGATATTTTGTTCCAACACCCGAAGCCGATCGCGCAACATCACAATTTTGTGAAAAAACACTTCTACCGGAATTTCTTTGGCTTGCAGATCGGGGTTGGAAGGTTTAATATCTAGCGAGCCGCCAATCCATTTTTCACCCAGATCTACTATTTCGCTGTTCATAGCGTGCTTTTCCAAGGCGTAATCAATGATTTCGCGCACCTGCTCAATGTCAATGCTATTTCCGGATGCACTGGCACCTTCCGGCCGTTCCAGCACTTCCAGATCGAGGGTAGACTTGGAGAATTGAATTTCTCCACCGTGTATAAAAATAATATCGTAGCTGGTAAGGTGGACCCGACTGATGATGCCTTCTCCATATTTTGGATGCTCTACGCGGGTGCCAACTGCAAGGTCTTCTGCCATATCAATTGGGGTTATAAATAGAACGTTATCAGAAGCCTAAAAATAGGAAAGGATGCGCTTATTGCCAACGCCAAGTGCCAATTGAAGGTCACAAATGGAGAATTGCTCTATTCGTAAGTCCTTAAAAAATATCGTAATAGAAGCGGTATCCCAAGCCTCCACCAATGTTCACATTGCCCCACCTGTTGGGCTCGGTATAGGCCATGCGCATTTCTACACTGGCGTTGAGCACCCACCGTTCGCCCAACAAAGCATAGGCTCGGGCGCCAATGGCTCCATTGAGGTTCCATTCGTTTTGCTGTTCCAATTCCCGGTCGTTGAATTCTACCCCAATGAGGTTCACGTAGGTACCCATGGTGAAATGTCGGCCCATGGGATGAAAATAAGTGACGCCTTCCGGAATCATAAAAAGGGCCAACAATCCTTCCACATCTCCTGAAAGGCCACCTATGGCCGCAGCCAAAGCGTAGCCAGCCGGTACTCTAAAATAGCCTTCGGAGAAGGCATAGGTATGGTTTAAACTCACCCGCTCGTGAACGAAATAGTTCAGGTCGATGGTAAACATACCAAACGGCTCGCCGTATTTGGTAGCGTGTGAAGACCACTGACCGCCAACGATCCAATCCCCTGGCTGAAATTGGGCGTGGGTAGGGAGCGACCATAGGGTCGCCATTAAAAGGATTCCAAGCAAATGCTTCATAGGGGCTAACTTTCTGTCATCGCTGTTGCCTCAATTTCTATTACCAGATCGGGATGAATCAAACGACTAATTTCCACCATGGTGGTGGCCGGCTTGATCTTGCCGAAAAACTCCTGGTGCGCTTTTCCAATAGCTTCCCAGTCGTTGATGTTGGTTACATACATGCGGGTTCGGATCACATCTTCCATCGCCCCACCGGCATCTTGTATCGCCATCGCAATTTTTTGGAGTACAAACCGGGTTTGTTCCGTTGGATTGCCAGCTCCTACAACTTGTCCATCCGATAGTGCGGTAGTACCCGAAACTTCAATACGATTTCCATGCCGTACGGCTCTGGAATATCCCACCAATTCTTCATAGCGAACTCCTGAAGCAATGTTTCTTCTTTTGCTCATATCATCCTGTAACTATGACCGTTTGGGGGGGCTGGCCTTTGAAGTAACCAGAATTAAGGTCAATAGGTTTGTTATACTTTTCGAATTAAAATTATGGAAAATGTGAGGATTCTCCTATTTTGCGAGTATCGTCCTAACAGCCGCTAACAAAACTATCCCGGTCTATTTTTGTTAGCAATGAAACAATTCGGTACCGAGGCTTGAAGCGTTTTTTTCTTATCTGCTTTCTCCTGTTTTCGGTCCTTTCAGGAGCGCTTGCAACGCACCTGCAAGGAGGCGAGATGTCATACAAGTGCCTAAACGACAGCACTTATGTATTGACGTTGAAAATTTACCGCTTTTGTGGACCCGGTGCAGCTCAATTGGATGCCAGCGTGGCCGTGGGCATTTTTGATGGTAGTTCCAACCTGTTGTTCACCTATACCATTGATAACCCAACCACCGTAACCCTCCCAGTGCTGCCCAACCCGTGCCAAACCACCCCCAGCACGGCTTGTACACAGGTTGGCACCTATTCTGATACCATTTTGCTTCCTCCACGTGCCGGCGGCTATCAAATTGCATTTCAGCGTTGCTGTCGTCCGCCCGGCGTCAACAATGTGGTCAACTCAGGCCAACAAGGCAATACTTATTTCACTCAAATCCCCGATCCCGGAGTAGTTACTTGCAACAGCACGCCCGAATTCAATACGCCACCGTCATTAACCGTTTGTGCCAACGAGGCCTTGGTAGCCGATCAAAGCGCAACCGACCCGGATGGCGACTCGTTGGTGTATTCGCTTTGCGATCCTTACGTTGGAGGTTCGCCCATGGACCCTACTCCTTTTCCTCCGGCTGCACCTCCCTATGCTACGGTGCCCTGGAATGCTGGCTTCACCGGTACCAATCCAATTACTGCCAGTCCGGCTTTTAGTATCGATCCTGCTACGGGCATCATGACGGGAACACCTACCCAGCTTGGTCCTTTTTCGCTCGGCATTTGCATTCAAGAATACCGCAATGGAGTATGGATTGGAGAATCGAGAAGGGAATACCAATTGGAGGTAGTGCCGTGTCAGCTGCTCTTCAACGCCCAGATTGATCCGCAGTTGGTGCCACCCAACACCAGTCTCAATCAGTTCGATTGCAACGGTCTGTCGTACAACTTTGTGAACCTAAGCACTTCCTCCACTACCCAACCAGTAACTTATTTTTGGGATTTTGGAGTACCCAACCTTATTGATGACACTTCGCGCGCCAATAGCCCTTCTTACACCTATCCAGACACTGGTGTTTACGTAGTGATGCTGATAGCTCAACCAGGATTTGCCTGTTCGGATACTGCCTACGATACCATCGGAGTTTATGAGCAGGTTACCGCCTCGTTCATGTCTCCAAACATGCAATGTGCCGAGGACAATTCTTTCGATTTTGTGGCTTTGGGCACTTACCGCCCGAATGCTACTATCACTTGGGATTTTGGGCCCAATGCCACGCCTTCCACTGCCAACACAGATTCGGTTTTTGATGTGCGATTTTCAGGAAGTTTCGCCCATGTAGTGGAGCTCACCATACAAGAAGAATATTGTGGTGACAATCACATTGATACGGTCCGATTATGGCCCAACCCGGAAGCCAATTTTGTAGATAATCCGCAATCGGGCTGTGCGCCATTGGAAGCCAATTTCATCAACAGTAGTACGGGCATACAGCCCATGTTTTATTTGTGGGACTTTGGAGATGGAGCCTTTTCATCGGCGGTAAACCCTAGTCACGTTTACCAAAATCCGGGGCTCTACGATGTGAGCCTCACTACCTGGACTGACAGCGCTTGTATTGATACTTCTTTTGTTTCACGGCAAGATTTCGTTTCGGTAAACCCGAGCCCGGTATCAGTATTTGATGTTACACCCGATTCGGCATCGATTTTCGAACCGCTTTTTACCTACACCAACCTTTCGGATAACATCACCAACTGTCGCCTGTTTTTGGGCAATGGCGAATCCAGCGACAATTGCAACATCACTTATTCTTATTCTGATGCCGGAGTTTATGCGCCATTTCAGGTGGTGACCAACAGCTTTGGATGCGTGGATACTGCTTTTCTAAGCATTGAGGTGGTTCCGGAATTCACCATCTTTTTTCCGGATGCCTTTTCGCCCAATGGAGACGATTTGAACGAAATTTTTCGGCCCAAACTGTTGCCAGTACCTGAATACGAGTTTTTGATTTTCAATCGCTGGGGCGACTTAATTTTTGAAACCAACGACCCCATGAACGGCTGGGACGGGACCCTCAACGGTAGAGAGGCTCCCATTGGAGTTTACGTGTACAAAATCAACCTGAAAAGTTTCTTTGGCCAGGAATTTCGCTACTTCGGCGATTTTACTTTGGTCCGGTAGGAATGGCTTTTTTCCGATCGGTCAAGAGCACGGCAAGTACTTTTTGTCGCTCTTGCAGAGGCTCACTGGCCTTTTCCATCTCCTGTTCAGAACCAACGCCCAATACCAGGCGGTTACCATCCATCCCCATTTTTAGCAGGCCGCGAATCACCCAGGTAGCGCGCCTTTGGGCCAGTCCTGGTTCTTCTTCAGGACTTCGAAGCCCTTTGACCTCCACTACTGAGTTAGGGTGTTTTTGCAACCAATTGTAGAGTTGCTGCAGGGCCTCAGTGTTTACGGGCACTACTAAGTCGGTTTGAAAATAGATGGGAGGCGGAGTTAAAGAATCCTGGGCCAGGAGCTGAAGGGGGAGCAACCACACGATCCAGCCGAGCCACTTCATTCTTTGGTGGGCTCAGTAATCAATTCTTGCGCTGCCTTGTAAAATCCTTCCAACAATACCCGCCTTTTTTCCTTGCGTTCAGGATCATTCCAGCGAATGTCTTCGTATTCTTTGATAAAGGCTTTGCAGCGGTCAGATTGGTTTAATTTCTGAATCTCGGTCATTACCGTAAGGGCAAACCGAGGACTGAGATTGGATGGATCTTTCATCTTGTCCACCAGAAACTGTTGCAGTTTAAGATCATTAACCCCGTAAACCAGTGGAAGCATTTCGAGGTGGAGGTAGTCAAAATCAGTAACCTTGAGCAATACATCAAACAGGCGTTTTCTCTGTTGCACAGTGAGCAGTTCTTTTACTTTTATTCCAGGGGCAGAGAAGAAATATCCTTTTCCAAGCAGTTCCAACATTCCGTCAGTGGTACCGTATTGTCCCTCAACACACTTCACATTCCACTCTACTAAAGCGTTGGTGCGTTCCTCACCTTCGGGCAAAGTGTCGATTTGAAGGAGCTCTTGTATCAGGCCAGAATACCGCACTAAGCCGAAAGGAGCTACGACCCTTGAACCAGAACGATTACCAGTGACCCATAAAAGGGTTTCGGTAGAATCTTCGGGAGCGTGCAAGAAATACAAGATAGGGGCCTTAAAACTGAAAAGGGGCTTGTCGCCAGGTCCATGCGTTTGTGTGGATACTTTTATAAGTGGATCAGACATTCCCTTCAATTGCGATTGCACTTCGAGGTTTATCTCATTCACCGGAACACTTTGGGCTCCTTCTTCTGTTTTTTGAACTTTTCCTTTTGCGATGACGATATAATCACTTTCCAGCACCAGGCGGCCTAAGGTGAAGGAGAGTTCCTGCCCGGAAACGGTGGAGCTTAGCACAAGCCCCAAAAAGAAAATCATGGTTCCGAAATACTTCATTCCTGAGACTGATTTTGTAATTGATTTTTCAGTCGGTTGTAATCGATTTTGCTAAAGTGGCGCGGATCGAGGGGCATTTTATCAACCTCAATAATGCATTCTACTTCGGGCAAATCGCGTTTCAATTGGGCTTTCAGTTCGGACGTAAGTTCTTTATTTTCTGCTTCAAACACAAGACTGCGTTGCTGGTTCCATTCCAGAATGGTACCTGCAACTACTCCTTCTTTTTCCTTCAGGAAGTTTTCAAAGAGAAAGGGTGCCAGGTAATTGTCTTGGTGAGGAATCATTTGGGAACACCTTCCGAGGAGGTAAAGATACCCATCTTCAGAAAACCTGCCAGCATCTCCGGTTCGATGCCACAATTTGCCATTTTCATCGATTTTACTTTGCTCCATCGCCCCTGGACTATTGAAGTAATGTTCCAAAACGTGTGCACCGGCCACCACAATCTCTCCCGGCTCTCCCACAGAACATTCCAACTTGTCCCAACCGTGCTCCTCCAACCGTAGCGGACCGGCATGCATTCGAACAATTTTCACTTCCGTTTGGTGGTAGGGTCGGCCGACCAGCAGTCCGCTTTGCAACATCTCCTGGCGGCTGTTTGCCAATGGGCCAGCCTCGACGGCACTAATCGGTTCGGCTTCGGTAGACCCATAAACCACCTCATTGCGGGCATTGGGAAACGCTTGTTGAAGTCTGGCAGCTTCTGCTGGAAATTCCGGTGCCCCACCCGTAAACACCTTCTCAAGGTGGGGCATTGATTGCTGGTTTGCCAATAAATGCTCGGCCAAACGCAACACAAAAAAAGGAGATGCCGTGATGCGGTTCACCGGAGTTTGTTCCATTTGCTGCAAAATGCGCTGAGGAGCTAAAGTTTGAGGTTTACTGGCCTTGAAATCGGCGATCAAAGAAGTGCCGCCAGTCCCCAGGTTACACAACAAAACAATGGGCAGCACCGGCATGTCAACATCTTCGGGGTGCGGCTGAATTTTATCGATCAACGCATCGTATTGGGCTTTCAGAAAACCGTGCGTGCGGTTGGCAGCTTTGGGTTGGCCAGTACTCCCTGTGGTAAAAGTAATGAGGGCGGTATCCGACTCGCGGGCGGCATACATCTCTATACGATCCTGCTTTTTTACGGGATATTTTGGCCCCAAACGAATTGGAATTTGACGCAAAGGGGCTGAGAACCACGCGAAGACACGGGCTTTCCAAATGCCAATAAATGCCTGGCATTGGGCCTGTCTGCAGCATTGCTCCATCCTGGATTTGTTCACCCATTCATCCAAAAATACCGCTGAGGCACCCAAATAAAACAAAGCCAATACAGTACGATACAGATCGATGGACATGGGGACAAATACCAACACCCGGTCACCCGGTCGAATACCCTTTTGGCGAAAATAGGTTGCCGTTTGTACTACTCCTTCGGCCAGTTCGTGGTAGCGCACCTTTCGCCCCTGCTCTACCAGCGCGATACGCTGGGGGTAGCGTTGAGCGGCTTTCAAAAAGAGTGCTACAATATTCATAAAGGGTATTGGGAGCGCTACAATGCTTTTTTATAGAGGGTGTAGGTTTTATAGGTTTTTCCAGACAGCGAATTGGAAAGATGCCCTGAGGCATTTCCCTCCCGAATGAATGCATGAATAAAGGAAGTGATGCCGTCTTGTGCTGCCTGCTGGTAAATGAGCTTTCCCAGCACGGTACCCATACCAGCAAACTGTGGATCAGGATGCCGGGCAACCGTTTTAGCAATTAGTCGGCTCTGATCAATGTGCCAATGATCGAGCATGCAAAAATTGAGGCCAACGACTCTTCCACTCGCATCTTCTGCAAGGTGGATGTATGCCGGGTTCAAATAATCCATCAGGGGCAAGTACTTCTCCAAAAAACCTGCTTTAGTAATCGGAGTAAACAAATAATTGTCTACAAACGCGAGCGAAATTAAATGCCAAATACGCTCTAATTCCTCGGTAACCTGCTTCTGGTTGAAGGTGCGAAATCGAATGCCTTGCGACTTGAACTGGGCCTCCAATTCATCTGCCCGCTGGTGATCAAACCGCATATCTTCTACTAAACTCGAGGAATAGGTATCTAAATTTTCAAAGCCAACCGACCGAAACTGTTCGTGGTAATAGAGGTGGTGATAAGGTTCGAGAAAAAAGTTGGGCGAATCATTGTGGTCGCTGAAACGATAGTGGTTCCAGGTAGAGCCATTCATCGGGCCCACCAGGTAGGCTTTACCGCCTGAACGCGCCAGTTGAGAGGCTTCGTTCAACAGTTTTTGGGCAATTTCAGGGTGATCTATGCATTCGTAATGGCCCACACAGGCCGCAGGCGCACCGTTCACCAACATCCCCGGAGGAAAGTACAAACTACAACGGCCCGCTACTTCATCGTTTCGCTTGGCCACCAGTAGGGTAATCAGGTGATCGTTTAAGATAGAATTCTTGAACTGTCGTCCTGGATGATTTTCTGGATATAGCAGGTCTGGTAAAGCGAGAAATGCTTCATAATTCGGTCCATCAGGTAAGGTAACCCCAACTTTTAAATCACCCACAGCACAAATCTACCAGAAAATCAGAGCTTTAAGAAGAGAGAAATTGGATTTAATAGCCAAATAACCAGAGCACTAACAATGCTACGGTTGGAATGGTAAAATTATCATAGCCCCGTCCGCTGACGCCTTCTGCTAAGGTAGTAACAGTAGCCAGAAATAGGGCCAAGAGGGAATGAGGAATGACTCCCGAAGCGGTTGATGACTGAAGCAAAGCCCAGGAAAGCGCAAAAGCAGTCGCCCAAAAAGCAACACTCCCCGCAATGGTTTTAGGAGATTGAAACAATTGATAACGCCCCAAGGGCCAGCGTTTGCCTACCAAGGCAGCTAAAGGGTCGCACAAGGCCATGATGAGGATCGGGAGGTAAAAATGAATGACTTCATCACTCTGTTCAAACACCCAGAAACAACCGTATACGATGGCGGGATATAAAATACTCCCCCGCGAAATCCGGTCGATGGCGTGGATGGAGGGCAACCAACCTTTCTTCTGTGTGAGCAAGAGCAAAGCGGCAAAACTTCCGCAGAGGGTCAAAACCCACCAATGGGAATCGAGCAAAATGGGAAACAACAAGGTCAACAAACCGGTGATGCTGTGCACCACCTTCCGGGTGAACTCAGCGGCCAGTTTTCGCACGTGGTAGAGCCACTCGGCTGCTCCAAAAAGCGCTCCATAAGCCAAAGCCAGGTAAGTGGCATGCAGGAGGTTTTGATCCATTGTGGGGTTAAAATAAACCTTTTGTCAAAGATGCAATTCCTAGGATCAAACGTTGGTGAGTTGATCTACTTGCAATTGACGGTAGAAAAAACCGCGGTCTGCGGGATATTCGGCAGCGGCAACGGAGGTCATTCTATCCGGAAACCAGGCCGCCATCGATCGGGGTACCATCAGGTTCCAATAGGCCCATTTGGCTCCCGGTGCTGAGGCCTTCAAGAGCGTTTCACCAATTTCGCGACAGGTAGCTTCCGGAAGGTATTCAAATATGTTGCTAAGGTTGAAAGCATGAAAAGAACCATGAGTACAAGCCGCCTCCACTGATCCGTGGACCAAGGTTAACTTGGAAAGGTTGGCCCTCACTACCGGGTAAATTTCGGGTTGTAGGAAATGCGGTAGATCAGAACCAAAGTCGGCAGTGAGCGCATACCGCAGCATCCAGTTATGAGGTGCAAAAACCGAAGCCAAATGCCGGGCCGCTTGTTGGTAAATGGTGGTACCTACGGCAACTTCTACCTCTTTCAAAAAGGCAGGATCACGCCCTAAGCGGCCCATGACCCAACGGCTGAAAAAGAGACGAAATAGTAATTTCCAGCGCCAGGTGTTCCAACGTTGGGTGTAAAAGGCTTGTTGTTCAGCAGCACTTTTCTCCCGCAGCAACTCCTCTACCCGATGGGTCGGATGAATAAAGGGCAAGACTTTACGCACAAACAATTGAAAATACCGTTCGAACTTACCTCCGTGGGCCAAGCCTGCTACTACTTCCGTTTCGCGCTGCGACCAGAACTCCCGGTCTTCCCGGTTCAGTTGGCCTTTTACATGCTGCCAAAGCTTTTTTCGTTGGGGAGCATCACGAAAACCCATGAATTCTAAATAAGCCCTTTGATCAAACTCCCGAATGGCGGCTTTTTTCAAGGCAACCAATTTCAGTTGAACGGGGTTGAGGTCTACGGCCACCACTTCCTGGGCTCCGGCAGCGAGCAAAGAAAAGCTGTTGTCTCCGGCGGAGGCGATAGAAAGCACCCTTGCGTGAGTCAAAGGCCCCAACTCCCGAACCAGCAATTCGGCGTCCTCCCAACAATTGGCGTAGCGAATGAAATCAAACTTTACCGCTTGAAGGGGCTCACTCATGCTTCAGAAGGGGTTTCGATGCGCTTTACGGTTCCCAGAGTACCGTCCATTTCCACCCAATCGCCGGTTTTCAGGGTTTGCAACAATCCGGTGATGCCCACCACGCACGGAATACCCATTTCGCGCGATACAATGGCCGAATGGCTCAGTTGAGAGCCACGTTCTACCAAAATGCCACCGGCAGAGGGAAACAACAGGACCCAGCCCGGATCGGTACTGGCAGTTACCAAAATATCGCCCTGCAATGAATTCAGTTCAGATGGGGATTGCACCACCCGCACCTGGGCTTTTACAATGCCTGGACATGCTCCAATTCCCTTCAAGGCGTCTTTGACCGAAGTAGTACTTGCCGTACCCGATTGAAAAAAGTCGTGGCCTTGGTAGACCATTCCCCGTGTCACAATGCGCTCGGCGGTGGGTCCGGCGGCTTCATACTCCCGGTAGGTTTTTTGGCGCAGTTCAATCAGCGGTTGGAGCGGGCCGTTGACCGATGTGCCTTTGATGTGGTCGAAAATCTCAGTTCGGGTGAGGTAGAAGATGGATTGAGGAGCATCGATTTGACCTTCTGCCCAGAGTTTCCTGCCGAGTTCGGTGAACAAGGCGCGTACCATACCAAAGGCCCTGGTGCGCTCAAAACGCAGGTTTTCGCGACTACTCACCAAGGTTCGGGTTTGGCGCAAAAACCAGAAGAGCAAGCGTTTTTTTAGTGCTTTCCCGGCCATCGCTTTTCGAATGGCTTGCTCCGCCTCCTGCCTTTTTTGATCGCCCACACTGGCCGGTGGTGCAGTTTTCACACCGTCCAGGGTGGCGTAGCCTTTCAATACCCGAAAAATGGGTATTGGATCCTGCCGGTAGGAGCGTGTTTCCAGCTTCAACTCTCCTACACACCGCTCCCCAAAACGGTGGATGTATTCCGAAATCTCACTTCCTAATGCTTGCAGTTCTCCCCGCTTCCATTGATGAATCAGCTCAGTTTCGTCGAGTGTTTCAAACCGTTCTTGCCATTGGGGGTTTTGCTGAATGTGTTGGCTCATGGCGCTCAACCGGCGAGCGGGTTCTACCGAAATGATGTCTTCGCTGGCAATCAACAAATCGTTTAATCGAGCACTGTGTTCGGGTCCTGCCCATTTGGCCAATAATTTTTCGAGGGTCCCGAAAAAAATCATGGCGAAAAAATCATTCACCAACGGGGCCTTCCATTCTTTCAGGAGTATTTCTTCAAACTCCTGATCGAGTTCCATCAATTCATGAGGCCGCAAAGCATGCAGGTCGATGGACTCATAATGCGCCATGGTGCGGTTGAGCATGGCGAGAAACTGTCGCCGTTGACGCGGTAAGGTGATCAGGTTTTTGAGAATGCCACTTACCGACCGGGCGATGCGCAAATACGAAGTAAACTTGGAGGGCGCGGGCTGTGGAGGAAGTTCGAATCGTTCTTTCACCCCCATCATTTTTTCCATGAAGGCCGCGTTGAGTTCATAGCCGGGCACCATGGCCAGTAGGCGGTACCAACTCAGCAGGTTGTAGTACACCCTGCCGTTGATGAGGCCCAACATGTTTTCAAAAGTTTCGTGGTGTGCCGCAATCACTTCGGGGCTTACCCCAAGCAAGCCGGCCAGCTGGCGGTAAACGGCGGCATAAATGCGCAAAATGAACGAAAAGGTTAAAGGTGTCGTCACACCGGGATAAGACTCGATGATGTTGCTGTTGTCCCAAACAATGTAAGCACCATCAGGATCGGAAAGCCGGTGTTGGTGGGTAATGGGACGGGCTTGCAGTACCCACAGCTGCCCCTGTGCAAAGGCAAATTCCACGTCTTGAGGCCGGCCCCAAGAGCGGTGCAGTTGCTCCAAAACCTGGGCAACCTGCAGGACTTGAACATCGCTCAGGCATGCCTCCTTTTGTTGTTCTTGCGGTATTTCACGATAAGCCACACCCTTACCTTCAGGAAATACGCCTCGCTTCTTTGTGGCTATTGATGCCACCACCAATTCATTTTCAACCCGATAGGTATCTGCATCCAGCTCTCCGCTTACAAGGCCTTCGCCCAGCCCCCAAACCGCGGAAACGATTTTGACTTTTCGATGCCCACTCACTGGCTCGATGCCGAATGCCACTCCGGCTACTTCTGCCGAAACCATGGTTTGCACGATTACTGCCATCGACAGGTCGAGGTTGGGCAAGTTGTTTTTCGCTTGATAGGCGGCTACCCGTTCGCTTTCTGCGGAAGCTTGGACCTTGCGCACGTGGTCGGCAATGGCATCGGGCGAAACGTTGAGAAAGGAGGCAAACTGACCTGCAAAACTCAATTGGCTCCCGTCTTCGCTCATGGCGGATGATCGGACGGCCAAACGGCTTTTGTCGTTAGCTCCAAGCTGATCGAGAAGGGTTTGCCAATCTTCGTTCGTCCAGGAGGACACCTCGGCTCCTGCGGGAATAACGGCAAAGGCCGGTACCGACAACCCTTCTTTCAACAATTGAAACAACTGGTGCGCCTTTCCTCCTACCCGATCTGTGGGTGAAGGCCAATGTTGGGGCGAAAAGTACTTCACGGTTTTCGAAAGATAGCGTATTCGCAGGTATCCGGGCTTGGCGTCAAATCAATTGGAGTACCATCGGAATACCACCGAGCCCCAGGTACATGGTGAAGGTCCAAAGGGCGGAGGCATATTCGATGTATTTGGCCTTTTTAGGCGTAGGAGATCGGAGAAATGCAAAACCGGGTACGAGACAGATAATGGCCAGCGCGGTAAAAATCAAGCTGCCGACCCACCCATATCCTGCAAAGGAAGCGGCTGCCAATACGGCTACCCAAGTGGCGATGAGCAATCCCATCCAGGCAATAGTACCGCCACGCACTCCATACAAACCGGTGTAGGACACTACGCCGGGCTCTTCACTTTCGGGCGCCCGGAGCTTACGTCCAAATTCGAGCACCACACCATTGAGGTAAGAAACCACAAAAAAGAGCACCAATCCGCTGTGCGGGGGTGCACCTTCGAGCAACCAATCCAGACCAGAGGCATACAAGTCGACCAGGGGGATGATCACCATGTGCGAAGCGATGTAAGCAATTTGTCTGGCTTTCAACCACTTGGGCACAAAAAACTCTACGCCCATCAACAGCAGGTAGGTCATCACCAAAAAGTAAAGGCTCAGCATCTGCGGCTGGAACCAGCCGAGCACACACAACTGGGCAAAACCAACGATCCATCCAATGGACTTTAGCTCTTCCAGACGAATAAGGCCCCTTGGAACGGGCAGGTATTGCCGGTATTTTGCATCATCTTCTTTGTCTTTGAATTCATCGAAAATCCGGAGCAAAAAAAATAAGCTAAGGGTAATGAAGAGTCCTACTGCATAGTCTTGCAGGGAGATAAAACCTTCTACACCGCGGCAAATGCGGGAATAAGAAATGGCCGAAAAGGTGAAAGCCCCAACCAGTAATCCGTGGCCCAGAAAGGGAAAACGTTCGTTTTGATAACGGTAAAAACGCCACCAAAAGGGTTGCTGCTGCTCCGTTTTTTCCACCGTTCAAAAGGCTTTATTTACGCCCCAGTTGGCGGTGCGCTTGGGCAAAATGTCCGGCCGAAAGGGCGGCAGCAATAGATATTTCGCCGGCCAGGGCCACGGCTCCACAAACTTCTGCAAAAACCCGGGCTCCTCCTTGTCCTGCACATCCCAACAACTCCAGGCATTCGCGTTGAGTAGGTAAGCTGGTACCTCCACCTACCGTGCCCACAATCAGTCCGGGAAGCGTTACCGAAGCATATAAGTCCCCTCCGGAGGTGAGCTCCATGCGGGTCACCCCAATGGAAGCTTCGGAAATGCAGGCCACGTCTTGCCCACAGGCCAGGAAGAGCGCGGCCAATCCGTTGGCCACATGCCCTTGTGCCCCAATGGCTCCACTTTGAATCACCGCCAAGGTGGACGCCTGCCAATAGTCGGCCATGCGTTCGGGCGTGGTTTTCAAGGTTTCTTTCACTACCGACCGGGGTAGGGTAACTTCAGCGGATACCTTTTTTCCCCGAACGTGGGTGAAGGCCAATGCGGTGGCTTTTTTATCGCCTGAATAGTTGCTCTCGATATACCATTGCACGGGCTTGGTAGGGCAATGCTCAAGCAGGTAGCGGCAAATGGCTTCGGTGCATAGCGTCACCATATTCTGACCCGCAGCATCGCCGGTGGTGAACTCGAAAATGAGAATCACGTGGTTGCCTTCGATGTTGGTTCGCAGGTCTTCCAGGCGTGCAAAACGACTATTTTGAGCAGTGATGGCTCGAAATTTTTCGAGGTGTTCCAACACCCACGAAATAAAAGGACCGATGTCTCGAATTTGCTCGAACCTAAAAACCGGACTGCGCTGTACGCCTTCACTCAAACAAATGGAGGTAATGCCGCCCGCCAGGCGTGTTGCTTTGCCACCCCGACCGTAGGAAGCGACCAGGGCCCCTTCTGAAGTAGCCAGAGGGATAAAATAGTCCCCTTGGGCAGCCGAACCGTGAATCGCCACCGGCCCAATTACACCGGTAGGCACTTGGGTCATGCCCACAAAGTTTTCGATGTTGCCTTGCAAATCGGCGTGGTGTTCGAAGGTCTTTTTTCCTGCAAGGTGGTCCAGGGATGCGTTGCGTAGAGACGCCAAATAGTCTAAGCGTTTGCGTTGTCCTTCGGCCGTGTAGGGAGCTTCGATGGGTATTTGAGGGAGGGTCTTGTCCGGAGTAGATGGAGCTTTCAGGTGGCCGATGATTTCGGATTTGCGAAGCTCGGTTCCGGTAGGATGCGGGTTTTCCATGCTGGGGCTAAAATTTCTGGTGTTTAAAAGTACGATGAAAACCGAATAGGAAATCCAAAGTGGTGGTTTTATCCTTGGTTAGTGTGATGGGATTCGCACCACAATGGTTGCAAGCCGTACCTTAGAAAATCAAACCCGAAATCCGATCACCAACACGTCGTCAATTTGCTCCTGGTCCATTTTCCAGTTGAGCAAAGTGTTGTGCAATTTGGTTTGCGTGTCGGCCATGCTGAGTTGACGAAATTCATGCAAACAAGACTTGAACCGTCTCATCATAAATTTCTTGTCGTGGGGCCCGCCAAACTGATCGATGTAACCATCGGAGAAGATGAAGAAGGATTCTCCTTTCGCTAACTGCAATTTGTGGGTGGTGAATTCCGGCTTGTTTTCATAGTCGCCCCCAATAGGGTAACGGTCTCCTCGAATCACGGTGATGTCTTCACCTTTTTGACAAATTAACGGGCGCAGCGCTCCTGAAAATTCTAACTCTTGGGTCTCTTTGTCCAGCACCACCAAAGCAATGTCCATTCCGTCAGCCGCCTGCGACTCCTGGTTTTTACGCAAAGAGTCAATGAGTTGACGGTCGAGCTCGTTTAAGATGGTTCCTGGGTGGATTTCTTCATTTTGGATGCAAATGGTGTTGAGCAAAATGGTGCCGATCATGCTCATGAAAGCACCCGGAACGCCATGACCCGTACAATCTACTGCCGCCAAAACCACTTTGTTTTCCACCTCGGCAAACCAATAAAAATCGCCACTTACAATGTCTCTCGGAAGGTTTAAAACAAAAGAATCGGGCAAAACCTGCCGGATGCGATCCACCGACGGTGAGATAGCCGCCTGGATTTTCCGTGCGTAGAAGATGCTGTCGGTAATGTCTTGATTCTTCTGTGCCACCTCCTGATGCGAAAGGCTCAGGTCTTGGTGGAGTTGGGCATCCCGATCCAATATTTTTCGAATGGCTCGGATAAGAAATACGGCAATTATCAACATGATGCCCAACGACAACAAGCTGTTGAGAAAGATGGCTCGGTTGGTTTTGGCAATAAATCCACTGTAGTTCTGATCCACTTGCACCACTGCCACCACTTCATCGTTACTGTTCCTGATGGGACTAAAAGCCGAAAGCCAATGGCCATTTTCGGAGGTGTAGGGCGGAAGTGTCGCGCCTTCGTTAAACTTGGTGACAAAAGCCTCGGGAAATAGCTTGTAGCTGTGCCGGTAGTAAGGGGTTTCACCGGAAGTGACCGCAAACAGATAGCCCTCCTCTTTCGGGTTTCTCACCAAGGTATAAATGTCGGTGGTGAGCCCGTTGGACTCCATGGCCATCCGCAATTTTTGATGGAGGTTGTTGTAGTCGATGTCTTGCTCTGCACTCCGAATGTCATCTTTCCGGGGGTAGTGATCAAACAAGCGTTGGTGTCGATCGCCACTAAGGTCGTTGGCCAGGGTTTTGGCGATGGCCAGGTTGAGGCTCAGGATTTTCTCCTGGTGCAGGTGCAACTGAGTAAAATAGCCGTAGGTCAGGAAAAAGACGACAATGGCCATCAAAGCAGCAAACAGCAGCACCATTACTCGGGCGCTGCTGTTCTGCCAAATATTTTTGAGCCGATGGGTCATCTTGTCTTTTCTATACCTCGGCCGCTGCAGTTGTTAGGACTGCTGCAACCCGGCCAACTCTTCTTCGGTTACTTTCCGAAAGGCGAACTGGTAGCCTTCGTATCCGGCAATTCCGTAGAACAAAAGGTCCATTACCTCAAAATATTCTACTGGAAGACTAATAACTGTTGATAGGCCGAGTAAGTTTAGGGCATCCATAAAGCCCATTCCTACTGCTTCAGCTTCAAATCCAACAATCATCAAACAATTTCCTAAGTAGCATCCGAACAAGGCCAAGGCAGCGCCTACAATGCCAAAAACCGGATCTACTCCTTTACCAAATTGCCGAATGGCAAATCCAACAATAAAACCGACTGCAATGGCCATATAGCCAATCTGATAGCCAGTTGCCACCGAAATTACAGCCCACAATATGGCTCCAATTAAAGCGGCAACCGCTGCTGCGGCAACCCCCGCTGGTAAATTTTGTTCCAGCCGCAATTGGGCCATTATCTCTTCGGTCATTACTGGCTTCGCACCAGCTTTTTCATCAACAGGTTGAGGTTGATTTTGCTCTTCCATGGTCATTAAGAATTAGGGTTAATACACGTGAAGATAACCTAATTCTAAACTTCTCCACCTTTGATGCTTATTCGTTCAAACTCCAATCGTAATTCATATAGCCCAACTGGGCATCTGCATTGATGGTTACCGGTGCGTATTGATTCAAGAACTCAATGAGTGTACCTTGCTTGGTAAAGTCACCGGTGTACCATTCAAAAATTTGAGATATTTCCAGTTGGTCGGCCGCAATCTGGTTGCGCTTGGTATCGGCCAAAAAGGCTTTGGTTTGGGCTACCAGCTGATCTTCCAACTGATCGGAAGTAAATGCCTGGTTGAGCAGCTTGGGGCAAGAGAAGGAAGCACATACTACCGCAAAGTGAATGCGGGGCTCGTCGTATTCTTTGAGCAAAATTCCTTTTTCGATTGCGTTGAGGGTCATGGGCTCACGGCCGTTGAGCTCAATAAAAGGAATGTTCCAAGCGTCATTGTCGCCGTCTTTGATATCGGTGATGCTTTTTACCGGGTAGTTTCTTAGGATGAGTTCTACCGTAAAAGCATTGTAGGCATTGATCCAATAGGCTTTGATATCGCCGGCCTCCCAATCTTCCATCGGCGGGTGGTTGCGCAACTCTTCCAAATATTCTTCAAAACGGGCTTGATCGTCTTGAATGCCTTTGTAATTGACATTTCCTGCATCCGAAACGTGCTTTTGCAGCAAATCATTCCAAATGGAATGATCGGCTAAGGTCCGTGCCATGGTTTCGGCTTGGGTTTCAGTCCCCTCTTCTGCCTGGGTTTCCATGGCTGGCTTTTCCTCGGATGCCTCGCTGTTGGTGGTGGATGCCGGATTGGAACAAGCAGCAAAAGCAAATACTGCTAAACCCGTATATATTAATCGTTTCATGATCCTGTTCTGTTAGAAGTGCATTAGTCGGTTTACCCAAAATAAGGGTGGTGCACCAAAGGTAGGAGGTTGAGGCAATTGGAAATTGTCACATATCCAACATTATCTGGTTATATCGCCAAAAACAGAAAAGGAATTCTTGTAGTTTCAAGACTTGGAGCCCTGATACCACGCTTTGATCAAAGCTTCCACAGGTTTGTGCTGTGGGGTGTAGTCGCGGTCTTTTTTACCGCCCGATTCGTTGTCGCGGGCATACCATTTCCACAAAAAGCCGCCGGCTACCCAGTCTTCTTGCCAAAAGGTTTTGTAAAGGGCCGAATAGGCATTTACTTGTGCCGTGAGGTTGACTTCACCTTCCGCGTTTTCCCAATGCTCGGGCAGGAGCCATTGTTTCCAAGCCGTTTGATCGATGCTGCGGTAACCGTATTCGGTGAATAAAACCGGCCGGTCTACCTTTTTCGAAAAGCCTTTCATTTCTTCAAAAAATGGCTCCCATGCAGCTATCATATCATCCACCTCCGGCAATATCTGATCGGACACCGGATAATAATTGTCCACCCCAATGTAATCGAGCTTATTCCAAAAACGAACGTTCATGTAGTTGTCCCAGTTGGCAGCATAGGTCAATTTTCCACCATAAACCGCCCTTATTTTATCAATGAGCTGTTCCCAGAAATGGGGCCGGTCTTTTACCGACTTGCGTACCTCGGTTCCCAAACAAAACGCCTCAATTTTGTAATCGGCAGCAATTTGAGCATACATCATCACGTAGCGTTCGTAGTAGGTTTCCCACGTAGCCCAATCTTCTTCGGTATCGCAAACAAAATCGCCGGCCCAACCCTCGCCCCGCACCCAAATGTGTGGTTTGATCATTACTTTCAGGTTTTGGGCCTTCGCATATTTGATCATGGTTTTGATGCCTTCGCTGCGCTCACCCCACCATTGCCAATCGAGGTCCCAACTCAGTTTGGGCTCTTTGGGACGTCCGAAAGCAAATGGATTGAGGGCCACCCATTGAGAACTGATCCTATTCAGGGAGTTGAAGCAGTCGGCACCCACTTTTTTTGCCGGCGAAACGAAGTTGACTCCGCCAATCTTTTCCTGGTAAGCAATCTCTTCCGTACGGAGTGCAGGGGCCGAAACAAAGGCCATAGTGCCAAGACCAAACGCTACCAAGAGCAACAGTCGGTTCCAGAGTTTTTTTGAGAGAAGATCGCCCATGATGTTGTCGGATTTAAGACTACAAATTATTGAAATGAATTCCAGCTGGAAAATTCCTTGGCCACAGGCCTTGGAATCCAACCTTTTTTAAACCGATGAAGCCTTCAAACGTGCTTCAAACAAAGTGCCTTTGCTGAAATCAAAACCAATCGGAATGCCCAAATCTCTAAATGCTTTTCGGGGTATTCCAAGATCGGCAATAAACTTTCGGCCAGTTACTTCTGGTTGAAATGCCACTGTTTTAGGAGCGGCCAACACGCAAACGGCATCGGGTTTTACAATCAAATCGTTCGCTTCGGTGGCCTCAGAAACACCAGATGGTAAATCGACAGAGATCACCGGACAATCCAGGCTGTTGATCCATTCTACCGAATTGGCATACCTTTTATCCATCGGTCGGTGGTAATTGAAACCAAAATAGGCGTCTACCACCAAATCAGGGGCTTTATGCCGGTTCTTTCTCACTCCAAAAGCAAGCGTTCTTTTGAGTTGTGTGGCGGGAAGTGACCGAAAATTCTCCGGATTTTCTGGTAAATCCAATGATACCTGATACCCCCAGCCACGCAATCGGCGAGCTGCTACCAGGCCACCTCCACCATTGTTGCCTTTTCCACACCCAATTACGACATGACTGCCCGGCTCAATGATTTTAGACACTAACCGCGATACGTTCAAGCCTGCATTTTCCATCATCAACTCTACGGGCAAGTCGTAATTGCTCACCGCGTTGAAATCAATCTCCCGTTTTTGATCGAGTGAAACCAAATCCTCTTGCCGAATGTCAAGCACCGGAAAAGGATGGTTTTCAAATGGATCGACTATGCTCACAAGTTTTCTAAAAAGGTGGTCAGCACTTGAATCAGTTTCGCCTCTGCTTTTCCTGCTACAGCAATGATTTCAGCAATGTCTACCGGCTTCAAATGATCCGGATCGCATTCGTCGGTCAATACCGAGATGGCCGCACAAGGCAAGGCCATGTGGTTGGCAACAATTACCTCGGGCACCGTTGACATGCCTACCACATCGGCTCCAATGTTGCGGAGAAAGCGGTATTCTGCGCGGGTTTCAAGGTTGGGACCTCCCACCGCTACGTAGACGCCTTCGTGCAACTGAATATTGTTTTTTGCTGCCGCTTTTCTCAAACTGGCGTTGAGATCGGCCGAATAGGGTTGGCTCATATCGGGGAATCGTGGGCCCAATTCCTCATGGTTTTTCCCGAAAAGTGGGTTATCCGGCAACAGGTTGATGTGATCGTCAATCAGCATCAAATCCCCTTTTTTGAAATCGAGGTTCATCGCTCCGGCCGCATTGGACAAGAGCAGCAGCTGTATGCCCAGTTGCTTCATCACCCGAATCGGGAAGGTGATTTGCTTCATGGTATAACCTTCATAGTAGTGAAAGCGGCCTTGCATGGCCAGCACCTTTTTTCCACACAAGTTTCCGTACAACAACTTGCCTTGGTGAAATTCTACGGTGCTTACCGGAAAATGGGGTAAATCGCCGTAGTCCAGGCTAACCTCTACCTCTATTTCATCTACCAATTTTCCCAAACCGGTACCTAAAACAATGCCCACCTCCGGGGCTTCTATTCCTTGTTGCCGAATGTAGTCTGCGGCTTCCTGAATTTGTTCTAACATGGTTGTTTGTAGCTTGATTAGCTCCTGATTTTCAATAGTGTTGACCCTATATTTTGCCGCAAAGATAAAATGCTCCCCGGGCTATACAAGGTGATTGGGATGAACGGTAATTGCTCCATCTTGTCAAAGCAGTTGACGCAGTGGCTCGGGCAGATCGGCTTCGGTATCTACATCGCTAAGGGTGGTCAACAGTTTTACTTTGGCGTTCGCCTTTTCGAGGTCGCTGAGGGTAGCGGGCAATACCTCATCGGTACTCCAATTTTTATCTTGAAACAGGCTGGGCTGCATGGCCGACAATCCCAACAAATAGTAGCCGCCGTCTTTGGCTGGTCCGATCACCGCATCGTGATCCATTAGGGCCTCAAAAGCATTTTCAAGTCCTTGGGCATCCAACTCATAGCAATCGGTTCCAATGATGACGATGCGTTTGTATCCTTGAACAAAGCCCCACGAAAAGGCCGTGGACATCCGTACGCCCAGGTCGGCTCCGCTTTGTACTTCGCGCATGAAAGCATCAGTCCGCCAACCATCGTTTTCGGGCCCAAGCCGGTCGGCATAAAACACAGCCTTATCGACCTTCACTTCTTGTGTAATGCCTTGGGTATGGGCCAACAAGGCTTTGTATACCCGAAGGGCAGCTTCATCGCCAACGGTTTTGGCCAAACGGGTTTTGGCTTTTCCTAAATCGGGATTTTTGGCAAAAATGAGCAACAGGTTAGTCAGCGTGGGTGTAGACATCGGCAATGCGTTGAGGCCGCAAATAAAGCAAATTCACACGCTAATTTCGTCTGGTAGACGTCAAATGAAAGTAAAAATTAAGGTAGGCCAAAAGTATTTCCGCGATGCCCCACGGTAAGCGCGATTTCTCGTTTCTCCTCAAGTTTGGGTGCAGCAACTGTTATTGGGGCACACTCCAAAGGTCTACCCGATAGGCACCAATGGCGGTTTTCCCCTCCCCTTTCGCATCCCACAAGTAGGCTTTGAGGAGGTGGGCTTCAGCCGGTAGTTCTTCCAAAAATTGTACCTCCTGCCACCTGCGCCATGGCAGGTAAGGGCCCAATTCCTTGGCGGCATAATGCAGGGTTTCCCCGCCTTCGGCTTTTACTTCGATCACCAAAGCAATCGGACTGAGAAAATCGTAGGCTTTGAGTTCCACTGCGACCAATGCATGATTGGCACCACGTTGCACGGCTTCTTTTAGCGCTACTTCAATACCTGGGCTGTAGGCGGTACCTTCTCCAACATATGCCGCAAATCCGGTGGCCGTCCCCTCAGCGGGGCGAATGTTTTTCTGTGCGTTGGTTTGGCTCCACACCAAGTGGTGGGTTTGCCGAATTTTCTGACTGTTGGAGGGAAGCTCTACGTTGGTTTTCCGAAGGAAGGAAGCAAATCGCTCAGCATAAATAACTGGCGTGATGTTGTCGTTGGGCAAAATATAATTGCGGTATTGCCAGGTTTGGAATTGATTGAGCAGCACCAGGAGCAGCACTGTCCCCGCAAATGCGCGTTTTTTAACCTGGCTTACCCGACTCAACCCGGTGAAAGACCACGCTAACAAGAGCATCCAAACGGCTGAGAAATCGACCATGGGCCGCTGGCCAAACGAACCGCCGTACCACCAACTCGACCAACTGGAAAACACCCACACCACGGCAATCAAAAACAACATAGTAAAAGTCCACCGGAAGGGGCTTTTGATCAAAAGATAACCGCAGCCACCGAGAGCAAAAATGGCCAGGGGCGTATAAAGCAGCCACCCTTTTCGAAAACTTGCCAAAAACTCCCACCAATGCGGATGCTGAAAATCGAATCCTTCACCGGCATAAGAATCAACGATCCATTGCCCGCTTTGCCAATACCAAAGCAAGGGCAACAGGGTCATCAAACCGGCCAACAACAGTAGGCCCATCGCCCAGTTTTTGAAGGGCCTCGCTAAGGCTTTTCCCATGGTTTTCCAGTTGCCCCAAATCACTGGAAGAAATAATAAAATTAAGGCATTGACCGGTCGCACCAATACCAGAAGACCCAAGGCCACTGCGGCACTCCACCAGCTTTTACCCTCTGGAAATCGGGCCACCGACCACAACAGCCAGCCGATGAGAAAAAAGCTATAAACGTGCGTAAATGACGCTCCGTAGAGGCTGTAAAAAAACAGGTTGGTGCCCAAAAATACACTGCCTAAAACAGCTGCTGAGCGCGCTTTAGAAAATTCCAACTGGCGCAAAAGTGCCCAACAACATCGCAGGCCCAGCCACAAATACACCATCGCGGCAAACGCCACCCCGGCCTGATAGATGGGCCCATAGCCGTCAGGCGGGGCTCCCATGACCAAAGTGATAATATGAGAGAGCAGAAAAAAGGGCAGCAACAAAATGGCCAGTCCTGGATAGTATTTGTTGACGGTGCGGCCGTTGACTTCCTGACGGTAATAATTGGGGGCTTCTCCCTCGTGGTGGTAATAGGTGTGTTCGTAGGCGTACTCGAACGAATAAGTAGGGTCTTGATGGAGCAGCAAGGCGGGTAAGTAGGCATAGTAGCCTTTTCCATCGCTGCGAATGGTGCGGTCCCAAGGGCTATTCCATTCCCTGGTTAAGCCTGCTGCTAGTATGGCTATCAATACCAGAACTTCGGGAATACGTTGCCAACCAAAAAACCTCACCGGATAAAGATAGGTTTTACGGGTATTTTACCCCCCAAACGACTACGAAGGGGCTTCGCTGCTGCTGGTTTCAAGGTCGAGTGGCGAATTGGCGGTAGCCATTTCTCCGATGAGAAAAAAACCGTCTTCACCTTGTTTTTGGTACAGCGGCATGAACAAATGCCCATTGAATTCGGCCTTTATTCTACCGTTGCGGTCGTTGGCCAGCCAATCGCCTTTGGCAATGCGCTGAAAACTTTCAAAACCCGAGCGCATCTCAAATTGATCTTCAGGAATAACTGGGTGTCGGTAGAGCATATCGAACACCAGACCGGGCAAGGCACTTTCGGTTTTCAGGCGGTTGAAACGTTCGCGCAGGTTGGGAATGAGCTCGGGAGTGAGACAACCGGTGGCGGCCAGCGACAACCACGAAAAATCCCGCATCAGGTCAAAAGAAGCGGGGTCCTCGTGTTGCCCTCCTTCAAAAGCCAGGGAAACATAACCGCGCTTGCTCACCAAGGAGAGCAACGCTCCTTTGATGTATTTATCGATGCCTACAATGGCTGGAACAGGAAAATATTCGGAATACTTCAAGTTGGCCGGGGTATGCGTCATGAACATAAAGGGACCACCGGAAGCTGAGGTTGTATGCAGGTCGATAAAATAGCTGGGACCTTTGGCTTCGTCCAACACCTGATTGAGTTCCTGGCGCAATTCAACCAGTTGGTGCAGCTCATTGTTCCACCGGGCTTCGGGCCATTTTTCATGGTCCAAACCTTTCAAAACATCGTCTCGCCACAAGCGGTTGAGGTCTTCATCTACATAGCGTTGCCTGCTTTCTAACGCCTTGAGATTTCCCGCAAAGCCATAAACTTTTCCATGCAACTGCCCTTTGAGCCCTTCGAGGTGGTTCAAAATTTCACTGATGGCGAAAACTCCAAAAGGTTCGTTGCCGTGCATACCACCCAACAAAACCAAGGTTGGTCCTTCGTGGTTGCCTTCTACTTTTCCAATTAAACGTCCGGTGGAAACTGCTTTCCCCAGTACCTCACTGTTGATGGTGATCATTCCCGATTATTCCAATTCTTCAAAAAGATGCTCCAAAATTCGGGCAAAATCATATTCCGTCACAATACCTATGAGCTGTTGATTTCGAACAACCGGCAAACAACTGATACTATTTTCGCGCATGAGCTTCAGTGCTTCTTTGGTGAGGGTCTCAGGAGTGACCGTAAACAGCTGTGTTGCCATGCAATCTTTCACCACAATGTTTTCATCCTGAAGCTTTGGGTTTTCATTGATTTTTCGAAGTAGACCGCCCGTAGTGACCAGCCCTACCAATTCTCCGGCATCGTTTTCTACCGGAAGGTGGCGAATCTTTCGCCAGGTCATGATGTTGGTCACCAACTCTAACAGGTCATCTTCCTGAACCGTGAACAGATCGGTGGACATGATTTGATCAATTCTTTGAAAGCGATTGGACCAATTGCCACCTTCTTCCGCACCGGCAAGGTCCCATTCGTGCACTGGAAGGCCAGTAATTTGCCGATTGTAGTGGCCCGCCGTAAGCGAAACGATGGCTTCATCGCGAGTACCTACCTTTTTCAATTTCTCAAAACTATCTACCAACCAATGAGCTCCGGTACGCTGTTTGGATACCCGTTCTTCAATTACTCCCAGGTAACGGTCGATGTCCGTCGGGTCGATGTTTACCTTGGAAAGTCCCTCACGGGCGATGGGAAGCATTTCTTTGAGCAACACTTCTTGGGAAGGCAGTTGCCTCCCTCCCATCCATTTGAATTGCGCACCGATACCCATCCGAGCCGCACGGAAAAAGTTGCGTTTGGCATCATCGAATTCCAGGTGTTTGGCAATGTCGCGGTACTCCTCAGGCATGCCCCGCATGCATCCCAGCCAAAACGCTGTATTGGCCATTTCGTCGAGCACGGTTGGTCCGGCAGGAATATAACGGCTCTCAATCCGCAGGTGGGGCTTTCCGTTCATTACACCATAGCAGGGCCGGTTCCACTTGTAGATGGTACCGTTGTGCAATTTCAAGGCGGTGAGCTTCGGAATTTGGCCAGCGTCCAACACTTTGAGGCTTTCCTCTTCTAAAGGAGCACTGAGCAAAAGCTTGTAGCGGGATACGTCTTCTTTAATTACCTCAGCAACTGACCCATCGACCCAATGTTCGCCAAAAAATACCCTTGGAGAACCCTCGCGGTTTTGGTGTGCTAGCTGCCGAAGGTCCAGCGATTGCTGAAACAACGCAATACGGGTTTCGGCCCAAAGGCGTTTGCTCAGCAACAAAGGCGAATTGGTCATGGCGGCCAAAAGTGGCCCCGAAATGGCCTGCGACCAATTGTATTGGGCCACAAAATCGTCGGGATCTACCTGTAGGTGTACTTGAAAACTGGTGTTGCAAGCTTCAAACAGCACGGTATTGTGCCGGGTGATCAATTCGTCGGTGCCGCTGATGTGGAATTCAAATTCACCGCCTTTGAGTTGGGTCATCACCTCGTTAAGGGCCAGATACCGTGGGTTAGGGGTGAGGTTTTCCAACTCCAGATCTGACCGACGGATACTGGGTAAAATTCCCGTGAGCAAGACCTTTGCATCTTCCTTAGAACAGGCAAAGTTGGCCTTTTCTAAGAGCTGGTTGAGTTGGGTTTCCATCTGGTGGAAACAGTCGCCTTTAAATTCTAACGGGTCGAGGTTGATCTCAATGTTGAACTTGGCCAACTCGGTGGTGAAATGATCATCGTTGAGGTGCTGTAACACCTCTGATGATAGAGGAGCGGGTCGCCACGATCGGTCTACCAGACAGAATTCCTGTTCAGCGCCTATGCGTTGAATCCCAGTTTCGAATTGCCCGGCTTCGAGCATGCGATCGAGGGCTTTTACATCGTTGAGTAGGTGACGGATAAATTTTTGCCGCTCCTGGCGAGACTCCGCCAGGGTAACATCTTGCTCTCCCATAGGTTGCTAACAATAAGTAATGGAATGGTGCTCCGAGGCTTCGGTCTAAATTAGAATAATATTCCTAACTGGCACCGCGGCAAAGACCTAAAAGAAAAACAGTTTACCGGCCAACACAATGGCAACAATCAACAACAAGATGCGAATCCGCCGATCGCCCTTGTTCACCGACCAACGGCTGGTGACCCAGGCCCCGCCGGCATTGCCCGCAGCCATGATCAGGCCAAGGTCCCAGCGGATCAAACCGTCATAGATAAAAACGCCCAGGGCTCCCAGGGTGTAGATCATGACTACCATCAGTTTGGCGCTGTTGCTTTTCACAATCGACCAACCGTGGATGCTGGTGAGGGTAGCCAGGATGATCAGCCCTACCCCAACCTGAATGAATCCACCATAAATCCCAATGAAGAAAAACGCTATGTAGGCCAGTATTTTATGCTTTTGGGCCATCTGCTCTACGATTTCGGCCGCTGGCTTCACGGGTCGAAACACCATGAGGGCCACAATGCCTACCATCACAATGGCCAACACCCGGTTGAACCACGTATCGTCCAATACTTTGGCCAGTTCGGCCCCAATCAATGCTCCTGCAAAGGCCACACCGCCCAGGTAGAGGCTGTAGGGCCAGGTAGTAATGCCTTTGCTCCGAAAACCGGCCACACCAAACATGCCGGTAGCAATTACAGCCAGGCGATAGGTGCCGTTGGCCACCACACTCGGCAATCCCAGGAAAATAAGGGTGGGCATGGCCAAAATGCCGCCACCACCCGCTAAGGTATTGATGGTGCCGGCTGCATAGCCTGCGGCAAAAATTAAGAGGTATTCCCAATACTCCATGCGAAGCGAAGGTAGGTCGATTTAAATTTTTGTAGGGCAACTTTCAGTTCTCCCACAGTAGTGGTTGAAGGATTTCCAGCAACCTTGAATAAAGGTTGTTTCCAGGTGCTTAATCGTTGATTTTTGATAGCCATTAATGCTCTCATAGACATATGAGAACGGGAAATTGTTTCCCCTGCTGCTCGTTTACCGCTTCAGTTGCTTTTTGTCGGTTGCGAGGCGGAATACCTGTGTGATGGCACAATGTGCTTGAACAGTGGCACTTTCGTGGATGGCCTGTGACGATACAGAGGTTTTAGGAGCGGGGTTAATTTCATCCCTTACTCGGCTGGAAATGGCTTTCCCACCGAATTTGTACTGGATGCAGGAGGTGCAACAGCGTTTATTTTAGAAGTAGAATATAGCTTTTAAGCCACTGGCTACTCGGGCAATCGGCTTTTGAGGTCGGCGGGTTTGCCCAGTTCAAAATCTTCGTATTTCACCAGTTTCATCGTGCGGTTTTCGTAACGTATGCGAAAGGTATACAACTCTTCAAAGGCAGAATCTTGCGCCAGGGTGTGGTACACGATGAAATAGCTGTCGGGCGCATCCTGAGGCCGAAGCAAGTCCAGCACTTCTCCTCGCTCTCGTTCGATGTAGAAAGTAGCGTAGTGGTTGAGTGAGGCTCCATTGTAGAGGTGCAAGGGACCATTCAACGACAAGCGGCTGGCTTCGATGGCACCTTCGCGGTATTCGGCCCAATCGCTGGTGGCAAAGCGCTGCGGCAACACCACCCAATCAAAGCCCAGGCGCACCAGCCCCAGTGCGATGAAAAGCAGCGCTAAGCGATGTCCCTGCAGCTTGTAATAGAAAAAGGCTACGCTGATAAAACCCACTACCAGCACAGTAGCTTCCAGCCCGATATTTTCCACTTCTAAAGGGATAAAATAAAGGGCCGGACTGGCCAAGGCAACTAAACTGAGCACCACCAAAAACAGGATTTCAAACCCTTTTTTAAGGCGCGGCATCCCTTCCGAATTACGGTACCATGCGTGGCTAAACACAATGAACACCATCGGATAGAGCATGAACAAATACCGTGGATAAGTTTCGGGGCTGAGCCAATAAACGGGGATGTTGGCCCCAAAGGTAACCACCAAAAAACGGGTAAACCGATCTTGCCAAAGGTGTTTCACAAAGCCTTTTCGAAAGCAAAACACGATCAATAACGACCAGGGCAACAGGTGCACCAAATGTTCGAAAGGAAAGGTAAAGAGGTGCAAGACTGATTCGTACCAAGCCTTGTCGGCTACGGTGCGCTGGCGGCTTTGGTCCCACAGGGTTTCGAAAAACCCGATGGGGTCGTTGTAGTTGGCATATTGATAAAAGTATCCGCCGACCAGCACTACAAATACCAAACCTCCCACTACATGTTGCCAGGAAAACAGTTTCCAGAATTTTCGTTCTACCAAGAACCATCCGATCAAGGTGAAGCCTTGAAACAACACCGTTGGCAAACCTTTGCACAAGAAAGCAATGGCGGCCAGCGCATAAGAAATGGTGTAGAGGGCCAGCCAATTTCCCTTTTGGGAAAAATGATAGACTACGATAAATCCCTGGAAGGTAATCCACGAATAGAAAATATCGATGTGGGCCAAATGAGCATCGTAAATGAGCATTCGCCCAAAGGACAACAGGGCTGCAGCAGCCAAAAAAGCGGTGGCAGTGTTCAGGTGTTTCCGCACCCAAACGAAAAGCGTACCCGCAAAAAGAAAGAGCGGCACCACTGCGGCTATCCGCATCACACCCTCATCTGCCCGGCCAAAGAGCTTGAACAAACCAATGATGATCCAATTGAAAAACGGGGGCTT
>ERZ1740068.20-NODE-20-length-89963-cov-8.537917_pt1 | contig 89963 bp, 71 predicted proteins | sample MGYA00581735_ERZ1740068 | MGnify/ENA primary metagenome ERZ1740068 (study PRJEB43018, sample SAMN04849740) | marine metagenome | isolation source: floating plastic debris | place: Pacific Ocean | collected 2008-08-30 | study: EMG produced TPA metagenomics assembly...
GCAGGAAGCGAAGCCGAAGCACTCACACTCACGTTGTCGAAACCAGCGAAATCGCTACTTCCATTTTGAAGCGCTTGCAAACGCAGGCGAACGTAAGGACTGTTCATGGGCACCTGAATTGACACCGTAGTCCAAGCCTGCGTATTTTTATTCAGCGCAATTCCGTTGACCGCCCAAACGTTGCTGCTGTCGTAAGCAATTTGGTACTCGATAGAGTCGGTACCATCGAAACCATCACTAAAGTAATCAAAGCTTACGGTCACCGATTGGCCCATATAAGCGGAGAGGTTGACAACATCGAAATCGAGGGTGTGGTAGAAGTTACCACCACCGTTACCGTTGTTTATATCTTGCATTCCCCAGAAGTAGAGGCCTTGCGAAGAAGTATCGATATCGCCGGTAAATTCTTGAATTACTGCCCAAACGTCGTCACTACCGTCGACAATGGAGTCGCCCTCGGTATTGTAAGTAGCGGGAGTAGGTGTAAAGTTCCAAGTGTCGCTCGAGGTCCCTTCGAAGCCTTGGAAATTAATCAGTGTTTGGGCAGAAGCTTGCAGCCCTAACAGCACTGATAATAAGATAATTAAAGTAGATGTTTTGCGCATAGCATGTTGATTTTGCTGGCGCAAAGGTACTGCCACCCTCTGGTTCAACTATTAACCCAATGTTAAGTTGAGCCATGTAAGAAATGGAACAAATTGTTGGTTTTGTGGGGTGGTTCCCTCAGAGTCGGGTAGCCACCACACACGGCTTTTTAAACACTTCCCGGTTGCCGTCCAGGTCAAACACCTCAATCAACACCACGTGAATGCCCGTCAGGGCTTTTTCCCGTTCATCGGTAATGCCGTCCCAGGAAAGCGTACCCTCTCGGGCAAGCAATTCGTTTTCCACCAGTCGCCTGACCAACCGGCCGCGGGCATCGTAGATGCTGATGTTGGCCACAAATCCGGCTGCAGCCATCTGGTAGCGGATGTTGAGCACATCGTCCTGGCCATCGTTGTCGGGCGAAAATACCTCGGGTTCTAAAGCAAGGGTAGCCGAAGTTTCGCCGGCATCAAATTGCGAGTTTTCGAACCCAGGTGTAGCCATTCCCGCACTTTCCGCGGCCGAATGCCAGTTGGAAGGATCACCGGTAGGGCGCTCATAATCCAGCCGCTCCAACGAAAAACCTTCAGCACTTTGCAGCAGCGCAAAATGCAAATCATTGGTGTAAGCAAAACTGTCGATGGTGATGCCCAGGTTGTCCACCAGGATCACCGTGCCCTCCGAATTTGGATAGCTGGGCAAATCCACTTCTTGTAAGGTGCTTACTACGGTTTGTGGATATTCTGCCTGCACGTTCAGGTTATCTTCATTGAGCAGCAAAAACGACCCGGGAGCGAGAACCAGACTGGTATCAGCAATGGGAGCAATCACCTTTTCTCCGGCACTGTTGAACACCGCCATGCCCCAGCCGTTGAGGTTTTGGTCCACCGCACTGCGGTTGTAGAGTTCTACAAAATCAGTTCCCGACCCGAAAGGATCGAAAAGCACCTCGTTGATAACGACATCCAAAGGAGTAGCCAGGGCAAATTGCAAGCTGTTGTTGGGGCCAATTGGGCCGCCAATGCAATCGAACACGTTGTCCACCGTCAACTCGTAGGTCGTGCCGGAAACCAGGTTTCCACCCAGTTCCAACACTACCCGCGAAGGAATTAAAGGATCGGGTATAATGCTGTCGATTGGCAGGCTTGGAGTAAGGCTCCACGTGCCAGACGCCAACGTGGAAGGAAACATGTTTTGATCGAAGCTTACCACGATCTGGTTGGTCGACTCAATGACGATGCCCTCCAAACCAACCGGGTCTAACCCGAAGTTGGGATTGAAAATGGAATTCACCGCTCCCGGCGTGCCTCCGGAAAAATCGTTGGAAGCCCGCCAGTTTCGAAATCCGCCACAACTGTTGATGGGATTGATGCGTTCCAAGGTCCAACCGCCAGTAGCTTTTTCACTGTCGCCATACCAGGCAACACTATAGGTCAAAGCATCAATGGCCGCTCCACCAGAAGGCTCGCGCAGCAGCAGAAAATCCAGCGTGCTGTTGAGGGAGGGAAAATTACTCACCGGCACCACCGTGCCAAAAGGCGACCACAGTGCCGTATCCGAAGTGGGACATAAAATAAGGCGATCATTGGGCAGCAGCAGGGCGTTACCCAATGTGCCAAAGCCGGTGAGATCGGCAATTTCGTACCCGTCCAGCCGTAAGAGCTTGTTGGTAGTGTTGATAATCTCGATGAACTCACCATCGGGCAAGCTGTTGACGCTGGGGTCAGGATCGGGATACAATTCATTGAAGACCACTTCCAAAGGCAAGGGAGCCGCTCCAATACCAAAGGTGGTAACGTTGCCTGTTAAGGTGTTTCCGCCACAATCACTGGCCCCTGTGATGGTCAACTCATAGAGCAGGTTGGGGTCCAGAGCAGCCGCCATGTTCAAGGTCACCGACTGAAAACCCGGACTGTTCGCCGTAGCGTTGCTCACCATGCCACCTTGGTCTAAGCTATAGGTGGCATTGGCCAAACTGAGGCTGTCCATGCCTTCGGTAAACACCACTTCGATTTGAAAAGTGCTGATCACCAACACTTCTGCAATCATGGGAGCAATCGTGTCAGGCAAAGTATCGAAAACCGAATTGATCACACCAGGAGTTCCGCCATCGAAACTGGAAGCGCCCAGCCAATTCGCCGAGCCGCCACAATCGTTGAACGGGTTGATGCGCTCCAGGCTAAACCCACCCCCTTCTTTGCTCACATCTCCATACCAGGAGAGGTCATAATTGGCCCGGTCTACAAGGTTGCCGCTGTTGTCCCTTAGCGAAAGGTTGTCGCCACTGTTGTTGAGCGCAGGCCACGAAGACAATCCGATTACGGTGCCAAAAGGAGCAAAAAGCGCAGTATCGGCATTGGAACAGAGAATTACGTATTCGCCGGGGAGCAACAAATGCGCTCCGAGGGCGACAGTCGAGCTGGCATCGCTGTACTCCCAGCCGGCAAGGTCAAAGGTGGTGTTGGAAGCATTGAACAGTTCGATGAATTCTTCCTCAGGCAGTGCAACGGGAGGACTTGGGTCGGGAAAAAGTTCGTTGAACACCACGTCCTGAAAATTGGCCGGCGGGCTTTGGAACCAAAAGAAAGTGCTGTTGGTAGCCGTCATGGCATTGCCAGCCAGGTCTTCTACCGCGTTGGCAGTGAGTTGGAGGGTGGCACCATTGGTGAACGGAGTGCCAAACACCAAATGCACCAAAGAAGGATCGTTGCCATCCAGCTGTGCGCTATTGGGAGCCCCAACGCCCAGGTTGACCGAATAGTTGGCCGTGTTTTGAGCAGTAGCAGGGTCGAGCGCCTCCGAAAATTGCACGTCCAGTTCGGTTGCCGATAGCGGAGTTGAGGCTTGCAAAGCGGGGGCTGTCGTGTCTACGAAAGTGGTGCCACTCACCACAAAATCGTCGAAACTGAAGTTTTGACTGTTGGAAGAAGTGTATTTGCACCAGACACCAAAAGAGGTGGAAGTGGTAAAGGTAGCATCGGAGATGCTGCCCTCTTGAACGAAGGAGGTGCCACCAGTAGGATCGGACCAAATCGTCCACAAGCCGGTAGGGTCACGTTGTACCCGCACCCTTAGGGTAGGACTGGTGCCATACGTATTGGCCATTCCGGTAAGGAGCAAACTGGTAGTGTTGCCGCTTTGGCGGTAGAGCTTGATCGCATCCGAAGTGCCTGATTCGCCAATGCGGAGGTAATAGCCGTTCAGCGCCTGCGTGAGGTCGGTTTGGTCTGCCGTTAGGTACACTTGCACCCGGTTGTTGTCGGAAGGGTTGAAGCCCAGGTCGATCCAAAATTCCCAGGTGATGGTATCGGAGAAAAGCAGGTTAATGCCCGTGCGCAGGTAAGCCGTATCGGATTGCGCTGGACCATTGGTTTGCAATTGGTTGTTTCCATTGATGAGAAATAAGGTGCTTTCACCGGTCCAGGTGGGGGCATTGGTAAAGTCTCCATCGGAGAAATCATCGGTGAATTGAGCGGTTACAGGAAGCGTGAATCCCACGACCAACCAAACAAGTAGAAAACGCAAATACATCATTCGAGCATCCAACCCGGGATTACCGGAAGGAGATAAAAGTACAAATAGTAATTTTGGGGGCTTAATTACCATGATAAATACCCTTAAGCGATGAAAGTTGCCGTTGTTGGCGCTACCGGAATGGTAGGCCAAACCATGCTCCAGGTGTTAGAGGAGCGAAATTTTCCAGTTGAAGTCTTGATTCCGGTGGCCTCCGAAAAGTCCGTTGGAAAAAAGATGCGCTTCAAGGGTAAGGAAGTAACGGTAGTAGGCATGGAAGCCGCCATTGCGCTACAACCCGACCTGGCTTTGTTTTCTGCCGGAGGAAGCACTTCCACCACCTGGGCACCTCGCTTTGCCGAAGTAGGCACTACCGTGATCGACAACAGTTCCGCCTGGCGGATGGACCCGGCTTGCCCCTTGGTTGTGCCGGAAGTCAATGCCCAGGCCATTGCCGAAGAACACCGCATTATTGCCAACCCCAATTGCTCTACCATTCAGTTGGTGATGGCCCTCTCGCCTTTGCAACGGGCTTATGGCTTGAAAAGGGTGGTTGTTTCCACCTACCAAAGTGTGACGGGAACCGGTGTAAAAGCGGTGGAGCAACTCGAAAATGAGCGCAAGGGCGTAGAGGGCGAAGCGGCCTATCCCCATCCCATTGATAAAAACTGCTTGCCGCACTGCGATGTGTTTTTCGAAAACGGCTACACCCGCGAAGAACTTAAGTTGGTGAATGAATCCCGGAAAATTCTCGGCATTCCCGACCTAAGGTTAACCGCAACCGCAGTGCGCGTACCCGTAGTGGGAGGGCACTCCGAAGCGGTAAACCTCGAATTCGAAAAAGATTTTGATGTGGAGGAAGTGCGTCACTTGCTGGCCAAAACACCGGGAATACTCGTAGTTGATGATCCTGCCTCCAACACCTACCCCATGCCGCGCACCGCGCACGGTAGGGACGAAGTATTCGTGGGCCGCATTCGCCGGGACGAATCTCAGGCCAATTCGCTCAACCTTTGGATTGTTTCGGACAACCTGCGCAAAGGAGCGGCCACCAATGCCGTTCAGATTGCTGAATTTCTCCTGGTGCAACAGCCCCAAGACTAATTCATTGCCAGTTCAAACCAACTACTCAATTGGGAAAGCTGCCTCCTGAGGGGTGGCGATCAGTCGAAACGGCATTTGTAAGGTTACCCGGGTTCCGGGTAATCCCTCGTCGGTTGAGGATCGGTCCTCAATTTGAAAGGCAGACGTCGGATGTTCCGACTCTTCTTCCAGAGCCAGGCGTTTTTTCACCATGCTCAAGCCCAACGAAGGATGCTCGGAAGCGGGACGATTGGCCTTGGCCTGTTGGAGTCCAATTCCATTGTCGACCACCTCAATTTTCAAATGAGGCCCTTCTTTTTGGATAGAAATCAAAATTTCATTGGCCTGGGGTACCGACCGCTGAAAACCGTGAACAATCGCATTTTCGACCAAAGGTTGTAGCAGCATAATGGGGACCCGCACTTTTTCAGGATCGATGTCAGGTTGAACAGCCAGGGAGAGCTTCAAATTGTCGTTGAGGCGCATTTTTTCCAATCCGGCATAAAGTTCGAGTCGGGTAAGTTCCTGCGCGAGGCTGGCCCATCGTTCGCCAGAAGCAGCGAGGTTGAGCCGAATCAGCTTGCCGAAGTTGGCCAGGTAGTGGTACGCCAATTCCTTCTTGTCGTCCATCACCAAAAACTGCAGCGAATTCAGGCAGTTGAAAATGAAGTGGGGATGCATTTGAGCCGAAAGCGCCTTTACTTCCAGTCGGGCAATTTCTTCTTTCAATCGGGCCTTTTCATTGATGCGCTTACCTACTTTCCGCAAGCGGATGCGGTACCAAAGAAAGCCCATCAGCCCCACTGCCAGTGGAAGGCCCCACTGTACCCAAAAAGCTTGTGTCCAGTGCTTAGGAATCGAAAACCGATACTTCAGTTGGGGAGTAGGCCCAAGGGTATCCGAAGCCATGGCCGTTGCCTGAAATTCGTATTCACCAGGAGCAAGGTTGATGAATTGAAGCTCCGTGAGCGAGAGGGGTTGCCAGCTTTTATTGGGCAACAATCGGTAGTAGCCCTCCGGTTGAACGGGAGCAGGAAAAGCCAACTGAGAAAACTGAAATTCCAGGAGGCTGTTGCGGGGAAACTCGCTGGGCTTCTTTCTTGCATCCCATTTCCGGTGGCCACTGCGAATGCCTTGAAGCGAAAGCTGAGTTTCCGAAGTTGTTGGAATACCATTGGAGGGCAAAAGAAAAATACTGTTTCGATTGGCCAGCACCAGGCGGTTCGCTTCTGCTTGCACCCGATACATTTCTGCACCAAGCCCACGGGCCAGGGGAGGTAATGGGCATAGGTGTTGGTCGGATAACGACCATTGCCATGCCCCCGAGGCGGTGGCTATCCAGAGGTCATCGCCAACCTCCATGGCATTTACTTTCAAAGCCTTGGTTGCGGGAACAGCCAGCAAATGCTCGCCTGCTAACTGATAAATTCCCTTACCCGGAATGCTGATGAATAACCGCCCACTTTCGTGCACACTCAAGTGCTGGATAGAGAGGCCCAGTTCAGGAAAAGCATGACCTAAAAATTGCAGCGAGTCTTCCTGCCACGAAAAAAGCCCATCAGAGGTACCTGCCCATACTACACCTTGTTGATCCTTCGCGAGTGAGGTACACCGGTGCGGCATTATTTTTTCAAAAGATGCATTGGCAGCCAGCCGATAGAGCCCGGCAGAAGTACCTACCCAACATGTCCCATCCTCTTCGGGCAGCAAGCACTTGGGGTAGCGAAAGCGGTCGAAAAAACCTTCGAACAGTGTCCATTGCCATTGATCGGGCGGCAGGTGAACATCTTTTGCCAGCAACACATACCGGTTGGTGCGCAGCCACAAAGTGTTCTTGAAACGTTTGAATTCGAGAATGCTCAGGTTGCCCGGATGGCTGGAACTTTCGATCACCTCGTTGAGGTGTATCCGAAGCTGGGTATCGGGCCAGCACACCAACGATTCGTCGGTGAGGGCCAGCCAAAGTTGTTGGTTGGGCAAGGTGGCCATGGCGGTGATGCTGGCTTCCGACGGGCCACGACTGAACTGTACTTTCTGAATGTCCAGGCTGTATTTGGGGATAAGGATCAGTCCTTGATTGCGGGAGCCCAGCCAAAGGTTTCCCTCCCGGTCCTCAAAATGCGAAATGATCCCCAGGTGGTTCATGCCGTTCAGTAGCGGCACCCGTTCAAAATCAGGTGTAAAGAGCGTACAGCTGCCCTCGTTGCGCAGCATCAGGTAGTTTTCCGATGCACTCACACCCAGGTTTCCCAAATCAGGTTGGGACGACTGCAATAAATCGTGGTAAGCGGCAAACGACCAGCGATGAGTGCGGTAGTTGAAACTGTGCAACCCTTCTGAACTCCGAATAATGATCAACTCTTCTTTTGAAAAGATCCATGCAGCGCCAAGATTGCCTATCGCAACGGAGGGGCACTCGAAAGTGGCCTGCGAATCGGGCCCTTCGATGAGCAATTGCTTTTCGTTTTCTGAAACTTCAATTAAGGAAAAACGGTTGCCGCTTGGTTGATCGAACCCTAAAAACCGCACATGCTCTTGCGAACTAAGGTTGAAGTTCCACTGGCCGTCGGGCGCAATCCGGTATTGTGGCTGGTGCAAATGAGCCAGGTTCAGGTAGGTAGTGTCGCCCTCGGTGCGCACAAAAGTGGTAGGCAATTGATGCACCGGCAGGTTCAATTCTACCGGGTAAATGCTGTCGCGGTAGAGGTATTGCATGCGCTTTGCGAATGAGAGAATCCAGATTCTTCCGCTTTCGGTGCGTTTTACTCCCCACACATCCTCTTTTTCCAGCCCTTGTTCAATGCCCCACACCCTGAATTGCCTGCCGTCGAAACGCACCAGACCGCGGCTGGTACCCAACCAAATAAAACCGTCATGATCCTGGGTGATGCCGTATACCGTAGAGGAAGGCAAACCATCTTCCATGGTGTATTGAAAGTAGCAACGATCTTGTGCTAATCCCTGGCCACAAATGGCCCAAAAGCATAAAAGGCAGAGCCAGCGCATCATCAGCTTATGGAAGCGGCATAAGATTCGAGGTGCTTCAAAAACTGTGATAGTTTTCGTTTAGAAATGGGCAAACTGGTTTGGTCGATGAGGATGGCAAGGCCGCCATCGGCAAAGGTGTAGCGCTTGAGGTGGCGCAGGTTAATCAAGTGGGATTTGTGAATGCGAAAAAAACCTTTCCCACGAAGGGTCGTTTCCAGGTCTTTCATGGTTTTGGCAATGGTAAGCGAAGTGCCATCAACATAATAAAGCGTCACGTAGTTGTTGTCCGCCTCTATGCGCAGAATGGTTTCGGGCTTCACCAGCGAAATGCCTTTGGAGTGAGGAATGCGCAAAGGCCGGTTGGCATCAACCCGCTGATCTTGTTGGTGGGCAATGCGTTGTTGCACCTTTCGCACCGCATTTTGCACTTCGGCGATGTCCAGCGGTTTCACCAAATAATCAATGGCACCGGCTTTTAAGGCCCGCAAGCCATATTCACTGTAAGCCGTTACCAGTACTACCTCGTAACTGCGTTCGGTGTTCGATTCTAAAAATTCGATGCCGTTGGTACCCGGCAATCGAATATCCAGAAATACCAATTGAGGTTGCTGCACTTGCAACAACTCCTGAAGTTTGACTACTGAAGGCGCTTCCCCCACAACGGTAACATCTGGAGTGAAGCGGTGCAACACCATTTTGAGGTTGCTGCGGCCGAAATCTTCATCGTCAACAACAATGGCTTTTAAAGGAGAAGTGGACATGATCTAAAATTAGGGAACCGGAGCCATAGCATCAAGCCAGACCCCGGTTTCTCAGTCAGTAGCTGCGTTGGCTCAAGGAACACTCCCGGAAACCAGCAGTGGCAAGGTTTACAAGTCGCCGAAGGTCACCAGCTGTACGCCGGGGTCCAGGTCAACGAAATTGTCACCACAAAGTGTACCGGAAATAGTAGCATAGGTATTTCCACCACACGCCGGAATCTTTACCGAAACATTGGGCCGCGGCACGGGCTCGTTGATCAAAACCACAAATGCTCCGGCAATGATCGCATTGGGAAAGGGAGGCGTAAGCGCTAATGCCATGCCGTTGGTTACGATGTGCTTGGTTACGGTAACCACAGTACATCCTGGAACAGTAGCATCTTTCCAGTGGATTGAAACACCCACATCGCAATTGGGATGAATGTTGCGAATGGCTTGAGCATTGGCCGAAAAAGAAACGAAAGTGGCCAGAAGGAATAGCATTCCCGAAAAAAATGATTTCATAATTGTCGAATTTTCAGTGAATAAATGTGTGGAACACCCAATTGAATGAGGCCTCAGTGGATGCATTTGCAAGTAGGCCCAAAAAAGAAGGTGGAGCAAGAGGCACTGTGTTTTCGACGGAGCGCATTGAGAAACCGGCAGGCGGCAATGTGAAAAAGGAAAAGACCTGATAGCTCAGCTGAGCATCCTATTGCTCGCTTTGTGCGGGCCGTGGTGGAAGCGATTGGGGTATAGACTGGAAAGCACCGCCAAAAGACGACAGAAAAAAGGCAAACGGTGAAGGGGAGAAAGGAGGTTAAAAGGAAAATAAAAGGCATAAAAAAAGGGGACAAGGTCCCCTTAAATGATGAGATCGGTGAGACTCATCGTTTTTCCAACCACTCTAACGGAAAAACATTTAAGACAGGATGGCCAGCGATTGGTTGCGTACAATCGACTGGCCGAAATATTGTGAATTTGAGAATGGAAATGTTTCCTGACACAGATGTTTCCGTGACTACCTCAAAAGGAATGACGGTAGTTGAGACGAAAACTGGCTAAAAGCGTTCTGAGAAATTTCATAACAATTCGTTTTGTGTTCTCAGGGTAGATACCTGCCTTTATGCCGAGGTTGCACAATAATTAAAAAAATATTGTAAATAGCTTATTTTCAGCAGAATAAAATTTAATTATTCGCTAAATAAGCCAATTTGATACGCCATCAAAGAGAGAGGGAAAGAAAAAAGGGAAGTAGGGGATTGTGTTTAGTGCAAGCAGCCGAAACTGGAGATCAGGAAAAGAACGAGCAGTATGCCGGCGATGTAGAGGACTTTTTGAATGTATTGTTTGGTTTCAAGAATTTCGATCAGTTTTTTCATACGGGGCAGCTTAGTTAGGCAGAAGAACGGAGAGTAGATACCAATTGTAGGATTAAGGTTGCTTACTCTCCTCGGGAGGAGACGGATTTTCAGGCGGCTCGGATGGTTTCAACTCGGATTCATCCGTGTTGACAACCGCTTCAGCATCCGTGTTATCAGCAGTAGATTCGGTGTGTTTTGAGTTTTCTGAGGGCATCGGCAGTTTGTCGGCTTGGGCAAAATACCTGCGTTGAAAAAGTACAATCATGGCCACGCCAATGGTGATGGCGGAGTCGGCAATATTAAAAACTGGCCTGAAAAACAGGAATTTTTCACCGCCCCAAATGGGTAACCATTCCGGGAAACGGGTATCAATCACCGGAAAATAGAGCATGTCCACTACCCGTCCGTAAAGCAGCGTGTCGTACCCACCGCCACTCGGAAAAAGTTGTGCGTGCGGGGCGCCATAGTAGCTTAGGCTTTCGCTAAAGATCACCCCATAAAAAGCACTGTCAATGATGTTGCCTAAGGCTCCGGCCAAAATCAGTGCGATGCTGACGATGAGCCCTCGGTTGGCCTTTTTCTGCACCAGGGTCCACATGTACCATGTGATGCCAAAGACTGCTAAAATGCGGAACAGACTTAAGAGCAATTTTCCATATTCGCCGGCAAATTCAATTCCGAAGGCCATGCCGGGATTTTCGGTAAAGTGGAGAATAAACCATTCTCCCCATACGCCCGATGCATCACTGGGTCCAAACAGCCATGCGTGTAGCTTGTCAGTTACATTGATTTCCTCCCCCAGGTTCATATTTAGCTTGATCCAGAACTTGACGAACTGGTCAAACAACACCACCAGAAACACGATGATAAGTGGCCGTTTCAAAGAAAACCGGGTTTGGAGTTAGATTTGATGAATAAGAAAGGGAGGCTGGCCTTATTGTTGCCGTTTAGCTTCAATGCTCAGCGTAGCATGCGGAACGATGCGCAAGCGCTCTTTGGAAATCAGCTTTCCGGTTACCCGACAAATGCCATAGGTCTTATTCTCAATTCGAATAAGTGCGTCTTTCAGGTGCTTGATAAACTTTTGTTGGCGTGCCGCCAACTGAGCGGTTTCTTCACGCGACAGCACATCTGAGCCGTCCTCCATCAATTTGAAAGTAGGGGAAGTGTCGTTGGTGCCGTGGTCGTCCTTCAACGACATGCTCGACATCAACAAATCCAAGTCTTTATGTGCCTCTTCCAGTTTGTTGTGAATGATCTCCTTAAACTCCTGGAGTTCGGCATCTGAGTATCTTGATTTTTCCTGCTCCATATCACACCTGATTAGTCGACTTTTTCAATGGCAATTTTCGTCTGAACGCCGTCTTCGATTTCGACAGATAAGGGCTCTGAAAGGTCGATTTTGTCTACCAAATCCAGAGTTGCTGCCAGCGTTTCCGAACAAATATAGCTTAAATTATGATTTATGGCCGGTACCAAAAATTCCTGTTTTTCGATCTCGATTTTGATCCTGTCGGTTACTTCAAAATCGCGGTCTTTTCGCAGGTTTTGGATCCGGTTAACGAATTCGCGTGCAATGCCTTCTTCCCGCAAGGCTTCAGAGAGCGTGATGTCCAGGGCCACAGTGAGGCCATTGTCGGTGGCCACCAACCAACCCGGAATGTCTTGGGAAGCAATGTCTACATCGCCTGTTTCTAACTGAATGGAGGCGCCCTCCAATGCTAAAGTAACACCACCGTTAGCCTCAAAGGCGGCAATGTCTTCCTGCCCAAACTGCCCGATGGCTTTGGCGATGTTTTTCATGTGCTTGCCGTAGCGGGGCCCAAGTGCCTTAAAATTGGGTTTGATGGTTTTCACCAATACCCCAGCCGTATCTTCGAGGTATTCGAGCTCCTTCACGTTGGTTTCGCTCAAAATCAGTCCTTCTACAGCAGCCAGTTGTTTGCGGAATACTTCGTTGAGCACTGGAACCATGATCTTTTGCAAAGGTTGCCGCACCCGAAGGTTCTCCTTTTTGCGCAGGCTCAGCACCATAGAAGAAAAGCGTTGCGCAAGCTCCATGCGTTGCTCCAGGTCTTCGTCGATCAGATTGTCGTTGGCAGTGGAAAATTCTGCCAGGTGCACCGAGTCGCTCTTACTGCGTCCCGAAACATCATTCAGATCCCTGAAGAGCCGATCAGAATAGAAAGGCGCAATGGGTGCTGAAAGGCGTGCCAGCGTTTCCAAACAGGTGTACAAGGTTTGGTAGGCCACGATTTTTTCTTCGCTGTAGTCGCCTTTCCAAAACCGCCTGCGCGACAACCGCACAAACCAGTTCGACAAGTTTTCTACCACAAACTCTTGGATCGCCCGCCCGGCACGGGTAGGCTCATAGCTCTCGTAGCTTTCGGTGACCTCTTTAATGAGAGAGTTCAGTTTCGAGATGATCCAGCGGTCCAGCTCCGGTCGTTTCTCCATTGGGATTTCCGCTTCCTTAAAGCTGAAGCCATCGATGTTGGCGTAGAGTGCAAAAAAGGAATAGGTGTTCGACAACGCCCGGAAAAATTTCCGTTGCACTTCCGTGATGCCTTCATGGTCAAACTTCAGGTTGTCCCAAGGCTGGGCATTGGTAATCATGTACCAGCGAACTGCATCGGCTCCGTATTGGTCAACCGTTTCAAACGGGTCTACCGCATTGCCCAGCCGCTTCGACATTTTCTGCCCTTTGGCGTCCAGCACCAGGCCGTTGGAGACCACGTTCTTATACGCCACCGAATCAAAAGCCATGGTGGCAATGGCATGCAGGGTGAAGAACCAACCACGGGTTTGGTCTACTCCTTCGGCAATGAAGTCGGCCGGGTAGTTTTTCTCAAAAATTTCTTTGTTTTCAAAGGGGTAGTGCCATTGTGCGTAAGGCATCGAACCCGAATCGAACCACACGTCGATGAGGTCCAACTCGCGTTTCATGGGCTTGCCCGATGCTGATACCAGCACAATGTCGTCCACATAAGGGCGGTGCAGGTCGAAGGTATTGTAATTCGTTTCAGAGAAATCGCCCAGCACAAATTTGGCCAGTGGATTCGTGTCCATCACTCCGGCAGCCACTGCTTTCTCGCAAGCCGCTTTCAGTTCTTCCATCGAGCCAACGCACAGTTGCTCTGAGCCGTCTTCAGTCGTCCAGATCGGAATGGGAATTCCCCAATAGCGCGAACGGCTCAAGTTCCAATCCTGCAGGTTTTCAAGCCAGTTACCAAAACGTTTGGTGCCGGTAGAAGCCGGTTTCCAATTGATGGTTTGGTTGAGTTCAATCAGTCGGTCTTTGGCCGCCGTTGAGCGCACAAACCAGGAATCCAAGGGATAATAGAGTACCGGTTTGTCCGTCCGCCAACAGTGGGGGTAGCTGTGCTCGTATTTTTTGACTTGAAAGGCGCGGTTGCTCTGTTTTAATTTGACCGCAATCCGCAAGTCCACCGATTCGTAACCCTCGGGTTTTTCCGAAACATCGAGGTATTGCTCTTTGACGTATTCGCCAGCCATGTCGGTCACCTCTTCGGTGAACCGGCCTTGAAAATCCACCAACGTAAGGGAGCCTATGCCATATTTCTGCGCGGTCTTGAAGTCATCGCCTCCAAAGCTAGGAGCAAGGTGAACAATACCGGTTCCGTCTTCGGTCGTTACAAAATCTCCGAGCAGCACTTTGAAGGCATCACCATTAGTGGGTTGCGCATAAGGCAACAGCTGTTCATAACGCAGCCCTTCCAGTTGAGCACCCGTAAAAGCGCTCACCACTTCGAAAGGAATCTGTTTTTGGCCCGGCTGATAGTCCGCCAAAGCGAGATCAGCATTTTTTTCCGGGAAATATTTACCCAGCAGTGCCTTGGCCACTACAACGCTTATCGGTTGGTGCGTGTAGGGGTTGAAGGTGCGCACCTTGTGGTACTCAATTTTAGCGCCTACGCCCAAGGCTGTATTCGAAGGCAGGGTCCAGGGAGTAGTGGTCCAGGCGAGGAAAAACAGGTCATGGTTTTCCCCTTCAAAAAGCCACTCCGAGTCAGCATTCTGCACCACTTTAAATTGTGCCGTAACCGTGGTGTCCTTCACATCTTTGTAAGTACCCGGTTGGTTCAGTTCATGCGAGCTGAGGCCCGTTCCGGCCGCAGGCGAATAGGGCTGAATGGTATAGCCTTTATAGAGCAAGTCTTTGTCGTACAAGCGCTTGAGCAAGTACCACACCGACTCGATGTATTTGTTTTCGTAAGTGATGTAGGGGTCGCCCAGGTCTACCCAGTACCCGATTTTTCGGGTAAGATCGTTCCATACATCGGTATACTTCATCACATTTTCGCGGCACTTCTTGTTATAATCCGCAATAGAGATGGTTTTGCCAATGTCTTCTTTGGTAATGCCCAATTCTTTCTCCACCGAAAGCTCCACCGGCAAGCCGTGGGTATCCCACCCCGCTTTTCGTTTTACCTGATAGCCTTGTTGCGTTTTGAAGCGGCAAAAAATATCCTTGATGGCACGGGCCATCACGTGGTGAATGCCCGGCATTCCGTTGGCCGAAGGGGGGCCTTCGTAAAACACAAAAGGTTCGGCACCTTCGCGTTCTTCCACGCTGCGCTCAAAAGTGCGTTCGGCTTCCCATGCCTGGCGAACGGTTTCGGCAAGGTTAGGGAGGTCCAGGTTCTTATACTCGGGAAAGCTTTTCATGATAACAGGTCGAAACTGCTGTGCACAGAACAGGTCGGATAAACCTATTCCACCAGCATTCAAGGTCGTTTTAGGACCGGCAAAATTAGTGAAAATTCAGAGGAAACCGGCCATAGCGGACAGCCCCCCAAAGGTGCATTACTCCACGGTAGCCATACACTTCAGCTCAATGGCAATCGGCGTAGGCAAGCAATTGATTTCTACCGTGGTACGGCAAGGCTGGTTGTCTTTGAAATATTCGGCGTAGATGCGGTTGTAGGTAGCGAAATCGTCTTTCATGTTGGTGAGAAAAACGGTAACGTCTACCAGTTTGTCCCAAGAGGAACCCGAAGCCTCTAAAACCAGCTTCACGTTGTTGAATACTGAGTGGCATTGCGCTTCTATATCGTAAGAGGCAATGTTGCCGTTTTCATCCAATTCTACTCCGGGAATTTTTTTGGTACCGCGTTCGCGAGGACCAACCCCGCTTAAAAACAACAAATTGCCCACTTTGCGGGCGTGAGGATATAAACCAACGGGTTCTGGAGCTTTTTCAGAGTGAATACGTTCTTCGGACATAGCATGAAATTTGGAGGGCTAAAATGGGATTTTTTACTTGTTTATCGGGCATCCCGGCAGTCCAAATTCCGATTCTTTTTTTAAGCTACTCCGGTTCGGTAGTTGCTATCCGAAAACACTGATTCAACTGTGCAAACTGACAGGTATCCGGAACCAATTTCCACGAAAGGGTGCCTATCCAATACACGCCATCGACCTCAAACCGCACGCCAATGGTATAGGGGCCTTCTATTGCATGGTGCACAGGATCCCAGCCGCTTGCCGCACTGCCATAGCCGCAGGCCGCCACTTCAGCGATCACCGCTTTCTCCCACAGGTACAGTCCTTTTTGAAATTCGGGTAAGTTGCCTTTGAGCCAGATCAATTCTTGGTAGGAGCTTGAATTGGGGTGGTAGGTGAGAAAACTACAATGCTTCTCAGGCTTTAGGTAGAACGTATGTGTGCCACTGGAAGAAGGCACATCATCGGTGCCAATGGTCATCACTCCAGATCGAATTTCGGGAATGCCGTCACCGTTAAAGTCCAGAACGACCTCCGGCACTTCCACGTTGGGAGAACCGTAAAGTTGTTCGTCAAAATCCTGCGCGGTTACCAACGAGGGCAACAAGAAAAATAACATTCGAATCCATCGCATAATGGTGAGGGGAAAACTGATTACGAATTCCACAATTGCTCTTTTAAGCAAACCGGCGAAGTACCGCTTCCACCTGTCCCAGGTAGCTGGTGCCGAACAGGTTGAGGTGCACCATCAAAGGGTAGAGTTGGGTGAGCGGGGTTCTTTCGCGCCAATCCTTTTCCAGGGAAGATGCCGCCTGGTAACCTTCATAAAATCCCTGGTCGAATCCTCCAAAAAGTAAAGTCATGCCCAAGTCCATTTCGCGGTGACCAAAGTAGACCGCCGGGTCGATAAGCCATGCTTTCCCATTTGCATCACTGAGGTAGTTGCCGCCCCATAAATCACCGTGCTGCAACGCTGGTGCTTCTACCGGGAAAAGGTGGTCCAACTTCGAAAACAACCGCTCGAAAGCAGCAGCCAACGAACGATCCGCCAAACCTTCGTCAAACGCCATTTGAAGCTGTGGCTCCAACCGTTCCCGTACAAAAAACTCCACCCAGTCAGCATGCGCACGGTTGTTTTGTGGCAAAGACCCGATGTAGTTGGGGTGATCGAGCCCAAATTGCGCTTGGGTGGTTTGGTGCAATTGTGCCAACTGCGTTCCAAACTCCCGGCCTTTATCGGGCAATTTCCCACCCCGTTCGATCCATTCCAGGGCCAGCCATGCTTCTTGTTCTACCTCGCCCGTCCCGAGCACTTTTGGAACGGCGATACATTCTGCGCCCCGAAGCAGCTCCAGGCCTTTTGCCTCTGCTTCGAACATACCCGGAAATCGGGTAGCTGAATTTCGCTTAATGAAGTAGGTAGACCCATTGGTGGCTACACGAAATGCCTGGTTGATATCGCCACCGGAAACCGGGAAAACGTTAGCAATCGTTAGCTCCAATTCCAGTTGAGCCGAAAGCTGTTTTTCAAGGCCCTTGAAAAAGGCTTCCATTAGTGCTCGGTAGGTTGAGATTCGGAGGGAGGATCGTGGCTAACGATCTCTTCGATGATGAAAAAGGGTCTTCTTTTTACTTCCAGGTACATTCGGCCGATGTATTCCCCGATCACTCCTAAGAAAATTAAAATCACTCCGCTCAGGAAAAAGATACCTACGGCCAGGGTGGCTAAACCAGGAGTATCGGTAGGCGAGTAGCCTAAAATTTTAAAATTGAAAATCCGGTGGAAGATGAAGAAAATACCTACCAAAAAAGAGGTGAACGAAACAAACAAACCAATGTAAATGGCCAGCTTCAAAGGGAAAGTTGAAAAGTCGAACAGGCCGTCGAGTGCCAGGTTCAGTAACTTTCTAAAGGTGTATTTGGCCTCTCCACCAGCCCGTTCTTCGCGTTCGTAGGCCACGCCCACCTGATTGAATCCGGCAAATGCCCGCAAGCCACGAACAAAACGGTTTTGTTCGGGCATTTCCTGCAACATCACTTCCACCACCCGGCGGTCCATCACACAAAAATCGCCCGAGTCAAGGGGAATGTCGATGTCACTGATCCAGGCCAGCAGGCGGTAAAAAACCTTGTAAGCCAGCTTTTTGAAAAAACCTTCTTTGCGTTTGGTCCGAATGGCGTAGACGACATCGAATCCTTCCCGCCACTTTTCCAAAAAGATGGGCAGTTGTTCGGGCGGATCTTGTAAATCTCCATCCATGATCACCACCGCTTCCCCACGGGTTACTTTGAGCCCGGCAGAGATGGCGGCCTGATGGCCAAAGTTGCGCGACAGTTTAACGATCTTGAAATGAGGGTCTTTTTCAGCAAACGCTTTCATGATGCCCAGTGAAGCATCGTAGGACCCGTCGTCTACCAGAATGATCTCATAGTCTTCTTTCCAACTGGGGCTGGCTGCCGTCAACCGGTCATAAAGCTTGTGGAGGATGGCCGCTTCGTTGTAAATGGGTATTACGATGGAAAGCATATCAAAAACCGATTTGACCCGACAAAGAAAGGTTTTTCGGCACGAATGGCGCATCGATTTTCATGACGCGGCACGCTTCGGCCGCAATTCGAATAGAATTGTTGACGCTGCGTTCGTCCGGGTAGATGTGGGTCATGTCAATATGATAACAATTGTCGAAAAACGCATGGCAGGGCAAAACCTTGTCCGAAAAGTTTAAATCACATACCGGGGCAGCGGTTTCCGTTCGAAAAAGGTACGTTTTCTCAATTTGAGCCGGATTGAAATCCGGGTAGATCTCGGGCAGTTTTGCGATGAATTGTTTTTCAATTTCTGCGGTCGTCCAATGGGCAAAATCTTCCTCCAAATCGAAGTATCTGGACAAATAAGCCAGATGCTTACCCCCGTATTCTTTGGGAGACACAAAGTTGGTATGCTCGATAACTCCACCGAACGGAAAACCGGGATCGGCTACATTGAGCCAATAAGTTTCGCTCAAAGGGCGATCCATTTCAAGAATGAGGCAGGCGGCTCCAAAATAGGCCTGCGACTGCAGTTGGCCGTTTGCCCGTGGAAAATCTATAAAGAGCTTGGCCAACCCAGTGGTAGGAATGGTAAAAAGGTATTTTTGGGCTTGCAGGGTGCGCTTTTCGGTTTGGATGGAGGTGATGGTGGTGTCCTTCGCATTCACCTGAATAACCGGTTCACCCAGAGCCAATTCTACTCCTTCTTTTTCCAGAGTCTTTAATAGTGCATTGAGCAAGGTTTTCATGCTCCCGCGGAGGTAGCCCAGCTTTTCCTCTCCTTGTTTGCGGGAGTTGACCCGCTGCCGCAGCCGCCCAATCATCCAGGCCAAAGGCACCTTATCGGCAAAAGGGCCGAACTTGATGTCGAGCATTGGTTTCCAGAGAGCGGCTGTGCTGCTTTTTCCAGCCCACCGTTGAAACCAATTCAGGCAAGAAACGTGTTCGTATTTTTCCCATTTGGCCCATCGGGCCAAAAACAGGCTGCTCACACCAAACTTGAACTTGTCCAACCAATGAATAGGTCGGAAACGAAACAAGTCTGCGGGGCTGTTGAAAGCATACATTCTCCCCTCTCGAAATACACCCATGGTGGTTTTTCGAAAGAATAACTGTTGCTCGATCCCAAGCTCTTGAATGAGCCAATTGATTTCGGCATCGTGGGTAAAAAAGTGATGGTAGAAGGCCTCCAGCGGTTCGCCCGATTGGGTGGTGAAGGTGTGGAGCAGTCCCCCGAAATTCTCCCCTGCTTCTAAGAGAGTTACTTTTTTGCCTGCCCTAGCTGCAAGATAAGCTGCCGATAAGCCGGTAATTCCTCCACCAATAACCACCAGGTCTGCTTCTTGAGGTGCTTTCATTTCTTGGTCAGCCGTCATTGCGTGTCAAAGGTAAGCCACTGTGAAAAAGTGCGCGCCATGTTTTGTGCCACGGAGCAGGCCGATCATTTCCATAGTATTAATAAGGCTCCTTTGGGTTTATCCGGTAGTTTTGAAGTCCAACACTGCAAAAATGAAAACACTTATAATAGCCTTTATTTTGGCCTTCATCGCCGTTCCAGGTTCGAAATCCGTTTACGACTTCACCATGAACGACATTGACGGAGAGCCGGTAAAACTGCAGCAATTTGAGGGGCGGGTCTTGCTCATTGTCAATGTGGCCAGCGAGTGCGGCCTAACACCACAATATGCTGATATTGAGCCTTTTTATCAAGCGTACAAAGAGAAAGGATTGACAGTTTTGGGTTTTCCTGCTAACAATTTTGGACAGCAAGAGCCCGGTAATGATGAAGAAATCAAAGCTTTTTGTTCGGCTGAATACAGTGTTACTTTTCCCATGTTCTCGAAAATATCTGTGAAAGGCGAGGACATTCATCCGCTCTATGCTTACCTCACCAGCGGTAAGTTCGACGGTGCTATGAACGGTCCGGTAAAGTGGAACTTTCAAAAATACCTTGTGGACAAGCAAGGCCGCGTTCGAATGGCTTTTCATCCCAAAACCTCGGTGAAAGACGAGGCGTTTGTGGCTGGGGTTGAAAAGTTGTTGTCAGAATAATTTTTTCCTATTTTTGCCGACCACTTTTGGGGATGTAGCTCAGTTGGCTAGAGCACTTGACTGGCAGTCAAGAGGTCGTGGGTTCGACTCCCATCGTCTCCACTCTTCGAAACCCGCTGATTTCCAGCGGGTTTCTTTGTTTTTAGACTTTGCGAAGGCGATCCGATTCTGCTGTATCCCTTTAGAAATGAGGCAGCAAATTTTATCAGGCGTCTCAGTTGTCATTTCGTATTCCGGACTTTCCGACGGGTAATCCGAATCCACTGCCTTTATACTTTTCAAAAGGTGTGTTGTTGCACACCTAAAATGTAGCTTCTCACCACGCTATGTGCAGCTTTTACACTTTTTCTGATAGTCAGAAATCGCGTCTTTGAATACATCACTTTTTTTGTGATTAGGGTAGATTGATGCTGTATTCCATTTTGAGAAACGATCAAGGGTCGAATACCTTGTAGCATTCCTCTTAAGGAAGAGCTTTAATGTGTCCATCTTAGAGTCTGCTTCTAATAATTTAATCGAAGTCGGAAGAGGCCTTACTTTATTTGGACGCTATTGCTGCGCTCCTTCATTTACCTACCGTAAATACTACTCACTTTTTGATGCGGCTCCGCTGCTTTCCTTTGTTTTCTGAGCTTCCATTTGGCGCGATCACACTGCTGTGAATGGGGTGATTTTTACCTTTTTTTCGCTTATTTATGTAGCCAATAACATTGCAAATTTAACATTAGATGTTAAATTTGCAATGATGTTTGATCGTTTGATTGCTCAAGAAATTCGAGAAGAACTGGCTGAAATGCCCTCTGTAGCTATCTTAGGGCCACGTCAGGTGGGTAAAACTACTTTGGCCATTGAGATCGCACATGGCCAACCTTCACTCTACCTCGATCTTGAAAACCCAGAAGACTTTCAAAAGCTCTCTGACCCGGTGAGTTACCTCAGGGTACATGCTGATAAATTGGTAGTGCTCGATGAAGTGCAACGCTATCCGGGCTTGTTTCGAACCCTACGTGGAATTATTGATGAAGGCCGAAGGAAAGGTCGGGGAAATGGGCGCTTCTTACTGTTGGGCTCGGCTTCGAATGATTTGCTTCAGCAAAGTGCGGAAAGCCTTGCCGGGCGCATCAGTTATCTGCAGCTTACCGGCTTTACACCACAGGAGGTGGAAGCAGAAACGGGTGATGCTTTGAAGGCACTCTGGGCGCGTGGAGGGTTTCCCGGAAGCTTCGGTGCTTCCAGCCAAAAAGCGAGTACCCGGTGGCGCAACAGCTTCATCTCCACTTATCTTGAGCGTGATATTCCACAACTGGGCCCACGCATTCCGGCGGCAACTTTAAGGCGGTTTTGGACCATGCTGGCACATACGCAGGGCGAATTGTTCAACGCTTCAAAGTTAGCGAGTGCGTTGGGTGTTCAAAGTGTAACGATTAGCCGATACCTGGACTTGATGGTAGACCTGATGTTGGTGAGGCGACTGGAGCCCTGGCACGGAAACGTGAAAAAGCGCCTGGTGAAGTCGCCAAGAACTTATGTGCGCGATAGCGGTTTGCTGCACACATTGTTACAGATACCCGACTACGACCGCCTGCTTGGGCATCCGGTTTTTGGCAAAAGCTGGGAGGGCTTTGTGATCGAAAATATTCTGGGTTATTTGCCCGCTACGGTTCGGCCAAGTTTTTACCGCACTGCCGTAGGTGCTGAAATCGATTTGGTGCTGGAATTTGAAATGAGAGAGTACTGGGCCATTGAAATCAAAGCCACGCCTACCCCCAAGCTTCAAAAAGGGTTTCATATTGCTTGCGAAGACCTGAAGGTGAAGCGCAAATGGGTCATTTATACCGGTGAAGAAACCTTTCCAATGGGCAACGATATTACCGCACTGTCATTGCAGTCTTTTACGGAAGAACTCAAGAACTATTTAAGTTGAATTTCGCAACATTAACCCTGGGGGTAGCATGAAGGTGGCACAACTGATCGTTACTGTTCAACCCTACCTTATATTGGTTGGCAACCTTGTCCTGGTAGTATTTTTCTCTGCCTTAATTCTTGATGATTTGCAGAGAAGCAGCAAAAGAACTTCGGTGGAGTGGGAGCTGCTTTTCATGATATTCCTGCTGTTTCTTCATCTTTTTTCTTCCCTTTTCTACCTCTGGAAAACCCGCAGAAAACGGTTGCCAGAGGATTTGGGTCAGGTATTGGATGGTGAAACAATGGGCAGCCGCCCCAAAAAGAGACTTCAACCTTTCCGAGGAAAGTGGATTTATGGAGGGATCAACATCCTTTTTGGATTGTTTTTCTTAGTAGTTGGTTCAAATCTGGTTATTGTCTTAATTGATAGTGTACAGCATTTGTCGAAGGAGCCTTCGGGAGGTCCACCAATTTACCTTTGGATGCTCCGCTTTTTGATTGTGATTACTGTATTGCTTTTTGGAGGTGGACAAGTGGCTTATGTAGGCATTACTTGGCGCCAATACTGGAAGCAAAGGCGTGAAGTACATTGAAGTGCAGACGGGTTTGCGCTGATTCTTGTTTTCATTGAGGTGTAGACAATTCGGCAATCAATCATTCAAAGCCGGAACTGACTCATTGCTGTTCTTAGATGGCGGGGAAAGGTTGTAACTTTCCTTCGATGAATTGGCGCATCCTTTTAATAGTCGTTGGCACATGGCTTATGCTCATGACCAACACGATTTGGGCGCAATCCCTACCGGAAGTGGAAACGGTATGGTCGGGAGGGATTGTCCATACGATCGCGGAGGACGGTGCTGGTTTTCTATGGCTATCTACCAACCGAGGGCTGTTTCGCTATGACGGCTACACTTTTCATCCTTATGAATTGCCCGACACGTTGCTGTTGGGCCTAAATGAAAAACAAAACGGAGTTTTTGCCGATACTGGCGGTTGGATGTGGCTCAGTGCACGGGAAGCCGGATTGGTGCATTTTCACCCGGCTACGGGCCAATGGCGGCATTTTCTTCACAACCCTGATGATCCCTCAAGCCCGGCTGACAACCGGATTAACATGCAATGGCAAGATGCTGAAGGGCGTTGGTGGTTTGGGATGCATACGCAAAGTCTCGACCGTTTCGATCCTCAAAACCAGGCTTTTGTGCACACCCGACTCCACAAAGACGAATTTTCTGTTCAAGAGAATTCCCGACTCAATATCATCAATCAAATGCTTCCCGATCCGGCTTCTCCCGATCACTTTTGGGTAGCAACCGGCTTAGGGGTCGTTTATTTCAATCATAAGACAGGGCACCATAAGGTCTTTCCGGTGCGCGACAATCCCGACTTGGAATTGGAAAACAGCATTCAAACGATTTACCTGAGAGCCGATGATTATCGAATTTGGTGCGGTACCTGGGGTGGTGGTATCATGGCTCTGGATACGGCCAATCGATCTTGGGAACAATGGATGTATCGCGAACTTCCTGAAATTCATGGAGGATACAATGCTGTGTTTTCCATGAAGCATTTTAGCGAAGAAGCGGCTTGGATTTGTACCATCGATAGTGGTTTGGGGTTGTTTTACTTTGAAGAGCAACGGTTTCAATTCTTAGAAAAACAGGTGTTGCACAAGGCATCGGGTTCTCCGTCTAACAGTCACCTGCTTTTGGAAGGGCCAGGCAATGGCCTTTGGGTGATGACGAATGATGGCCTTGGCAAGGTAGCGGCTCAAAACCAAAAATTCTCGTGGCAATCAGTCCCCAATCGTCTCAATCGCGGATCGCGCTATTTTACCATTTCCGGAGGATATCTTAAAAATGACTCTTTATGGCTCACATCGGTAACCGGAGATGGGGTTTATCTCCGCGAGCCAAGGGGTAAGATGCGTTCTTTTTCTTTTCAGGAAGGAGGAAAAAAGCAGCCGTTCAACTCGGGCAAGTTGTATGAAATTGATGGTGGTCTTTGGGCGATTTGGGGGGTAGGACCCACTATTTTTCGAGTGAACCCCGAGGTAGGTGCCGTGGAAAAAATACCACATCAGCTTCCAGCCATGACCGTTAATACGACCCTTTTTGATGGGAAACGCTCACTTTATTTAGGTACCCGATGGAAAGGCTTAGTGAAGTTGGATGTGCAAACACTACAAATTACTTACCGCTCTGATGCAGGCGCCATTCCGGTTGACTCGAATGCACACATCGCCTATTTCGCCTTGCAGAGAGATGGTCACGGTAATTATTGGGCGGGTACCGACCGCGGAATATTGGTCTTTGATTCGACCATGACCTTCCAATACAGCTTTCCCCTACGGATTGATGAAGTAGATAATGTGCGGTACCGCCATGTATCCGGACTTCATCGCGATGTGAACGGGCGCATGTGGATTAGTTCCTGGGATGGCGGTTTTGGATACATACATGAAGATAGCCTGGGAAAAGTGCAATTGCACGAACGCATGGAGTTGACTGGTTGGCCCAAAAAAGCGATCAAAAACTTCTTGATTGATGAAGACCGCTGGATGTGGATTTTACAAGAGGAAGGGCTAAGTGCAGTGCCTCCTGAACACGACACGGTGTATGTGTTTACACAAGAAGACGGCCTACCGTTGGACCGTTCGCCCTACTCGTTGTTTTCATTAGGAAATGGGCGTGTAGGAGTCGGCTGTTCCTACGGATATGTAGAAGGGAACAAGGCCAACCTGCTACAACCCGATACCAGCCATACCCGAGTAGGAATTAACCAACTTCGGATAATGGGAAAGGCATGTTTTAATGGACGTGCTTTCGCGCAACAATTTCCCTTACAACTCGAACTTCCTTACAACGAAAATTTTCTGAGTTGTGATCTGGTTCCACTTCATTTTAGTGGTGGGCGCAATGTCATTTCCTGGCGGTTAGATGGAGTGGACCAACAATGGAACGATACGGTTGGGCCGGTGAGCCTCAACTATGCGGCTTTGGCCCCAGGGCAGTATACATTGCTGGTAAAAGCAAACACTCGAAACGGGGTGGAGCCTGCACCAGAAACCATTTTAACGCTCACCATACACCAGCCCTTTTGGGCAACATGGTGGTTTCGTATGGTTATAGTTTTGATGGTGTTGTCCGCTTTTGGTGCCATTTACTGGATACGCATCCGCCAGGTGAAACAACGGCAACGCCTGCGTTCTGTATTTGAGCGGCAGCTCACCGAAATGGAAATCAGGGCCCTGCGGGCGCAACTCAACCCCCATTTTATTTTCAATTCTTTAAATGCATTGAAGCATTTCCTCATCTCAGGCAATGCACATCAGGGCGTACGCTTCTTAAACAAATTTGCGGGCCTCTTGCGGATGATCCTCAACCAAAGCCAACAAACCGAAACCACCCTTGAATCAGAACTCGAGTTTGTGGAGTTGTACCTCAACCTGGAACAAATGCGTTTTGATGGCTCTTTCGATTGGAACCTTGACCTGGAGGCAGGTTTATTCCCGGAGCAATTGTTGGTGCCTCCCCTGTTGATTCAACCTTTTGCGGAGAATGCCGTGTGGCATGGCTTGATGCACAAAGAAGACCACCGAAAGTTGCAGTTGAGGGTATATGAGCAAGAAGGCTTTTTGCACATAGAAGTAGAAGACAACGGCATCGGGCGCTCCAAAGCGATGGAGTTTAAATCCCGGCAGAGTCACCGGCAGGCTTCTTACGGAACCGAAATTAGTCGCCAACGGTTGCACCACCTCATACCCGAAGGGGCCGATTATGAGCCACTACAAATTCACGATTTAAAAACCGAAGAGGGCCGTGCACTGGGCACTCGGGTTCTTTTGGTTTTACCCATTCAACGATTGCAACATGCTAACCGCCGTACTGGTTGACGATGAAAAACATGCCTTAGAAGCCCTCAAATGGGAGCTGGAACAACATTGTCCCGGCATAACCATTGCGGCTACTTTTGACGATCCAATGAAGGCATTGGCCTACCTGGGAGGACATTCTCCCGACATCCTCTTTCTCGACATCGAAATGCCACGCCTGAGTGGTTTTGATTTGTTAGAGGCCCTGGAAGCCCACCCTTTTTTCGTAGTGTTTACCACGGCTTACGATGAATTTGCCATCAAGGCCTTTAAAGTCAGTGCTTTCGATTACTTGTTGAAACCCATTGATTCGGAAGAGTTGCAGCGGACCACTGCTAAGCTGATCGAATTGAATGGGAAAGAAATTGGCAAAGATCACCGATACCCGGTGAAAAAGGTGGTGAGCCAGCTGGACCGGATGGTGTTGCAAAACGAAAAAATCGCCCTTCCGTTTCAGGGTTTAACGGAGTACTTGCGGGTAGGTGAAATTTTGTATTGCGAATCCTCTGGCAATTACACCCGCATAGTGTTGGATGGCGAAGAGCGCCTGGTAAGTAAGACGCTGAAATTTATTGAAGATCGGCTTCCGCCTCAACTATTCTTGCGCATACACCATTCTTTCCTTGTGAATGTAGACCATGTAACCGGCTACATCCGCGGTGAAGGAGGAGAAGTGGTAATGGCCAACAAAAAACACCTGCCGGTGGCAAGAACCCGCAAAGAGGGTTTGCTCGAACGGCTCAATTCCTGATTTCCCGCCAACGACTCATCGAAGTCCGTCAGTTGCTCATTGGGGCATTAAAAACGGCTTTTGCCAAGCTACTTTCGGTGGAAACTTTTAGTGATGCAACCGAACCCTATCCTACCTATTGCTTGGCCAATCCGAAAGTGATTCTTCGGAGGTAAGGTTGCGAGGCAATCCATTTTGAACAACTTAAAATCATTCGATCATGTACAATGCTAAATTGTGGCTTGGAATAGCCCTGTTGGCCTTTTGTTTCGTTAGCTGTGAAGAAGACGAAGAGCCAGAACCCGAACCAGGAACTACATCCGGAGGAACGGTTACCCTGGACTGTGATTATTTTACTACTGCCCGAGTTCTCGCCGATAACCCTGATGTTGCGGTAGATTATTTGGTACCCTGTAGGGCTGAGGTAACTGCTTCTTTGGTCATTGAGCCTGGGGTGGTCATTGCTTTTGCTACCGATGCCGGCTTACGCATCAGGGGCCAAGGGTCAATTTCCGCCATAGGACAACTCCAAGAGCCGATTGTTTTTCAAGGGGAAACCGAAACCAAAGGTTCCTGGACAGGGATTTTAGTTGAAACCAACAATGTGTCCAATCAGCTTTCACAGGTAGAAGTGAAACATGCTGGTGGTGCGGCTTTCACTTCCATTTATCGAGCGGGTAGTGTTACCCTTGGATCTAATTCCCGGCTCAGCCTTACTAATTCATTGATAACTGAAGGAGAAACATATGGACTGTCTGCCAATTGTGGAGATTGCAAGTTAGAGTTCATGGGAAATGTCATTAACGACACTGAAACGCCAGTAGTTATTGCTAGCCTAATGGCTCACAGTTTAGGTGGCAACGGTGATATGGCAGGCAATACCAATGACTTTGTGGAAGTCTTGATCGGATCAAGCGGCATTACCGATGAAGTGGCGTGGCAAATGTTGTCCATTCCTTATCGTGTAGTTCAACCAGGTTTGTTTAGCAACCTTGTGGTTGGGGCCAGTGGTGGTTTGACTATCGAAGAAGGTGTAACCGTTGAATTTGGTCCTAATGTTGGAATCGGTACTGCTGATAATGGATACTTAAACATTGCCGGTACGATGCAAAACCCAGTCATTCTCACCGGAGCAACAGAAGCTCCTGGCGCGTGGAAGGGAATCGGATACTTAAGCGACAACATCAACAACCGCATTACCCACGCAGAGATTTCCTACGCAGGAAGTGGAGATTGGGGATCGTTTGTTTCCGTTGAAGGCACCATTATGATGTGGAGTTCCAGCCGACTCGACATTAGCAATTCCATTCTTCGGGATGGTGGTGCTCCCTGCGGCATTGAAGCAACTAACTTCGGCATTAACCTCACCAATACCAACAACACATTCACCAATATCACTACGGATGTGTGTATGTGAGCACGCTTGGAGACAGCGTTGGAAATAGGTGTTCAGATTATACTCTAATCCCAGAGTTAGAAGTAAGACTACTTCTTCTCCCGTCTTGAACGACCTATTGCACAAAGAGCCGGGCGCATCACCCCGGCTCTTTGCTATTTTATAAAGTGATGATTGAACCGTTGCCATTGCTCATTTGAACCTCTATGATCCATAGGTGTACTTAATGAAACGCATCTTAAACACTAGGCTGAAAAGGTGTATGGTGCGGTTCTATTAGGTTTAGTTTAGCGATTCAGCCAACGGCCGTTTTCCCAAGAGAGCGGCCGTTTTTTAATGAACCAACGACTCAAAGGTTGGCGCTTTGGCTAAGCAGTAAGGAACAGTGTTTGAAAGAACCCAATAGGGGAAAGAAAAATCTCGATTTAGTAAGCGTTGCGCTCTCCGCGTATCATGTTGAAGACCGTCATCAGGGTCAACCGTAAATCAAAGAAGAACGACCAGTTTTCGAGGTAGAAGATGTCCATCTTCACTCGGTTCCGCATTTCTTCAGGGTCTTTGGTTTCTCCCCGGTATCCTTTTACCTGAGAGAGCCCCGAAATTCCTGGTTTTACAGACAACCGGTAGCGGTACTTGTGAATGAGCTCCATGTATTGCCCATCAGTTTCCATAGCGTGTGGTCGCGGCCCGATAATGGACATGTTACCCAGCAGAACGTTGATGAATTGAGGCAATTCATCGATGTTGGTTTTGCGTAAAAATTTGCCAATGCGTGTTACGCGGGGATCGTTTCGGGTGGCCTGTTGAAATTCCGCATTCCGCCGGTGATACATGGTGCGAAACTTCCAGCACCAGAATTTTTTACCATTGAAGCCCGATCGGCGTTGGAAGAAGAATACCGGTCCGCGAGAATCCAATTTGATCAAAAGCGCAATGAGAGGAAATAACCAAGAAAGTACCAAGGCGAATACACCGAGACTAAACACCACATCAAAAGCGCGTTTCAACAATTGGTTGGTGGCATCGTCTAAGGGTGAAGATTTGATCACCATCACCGGGCAATTCCGATAATAGTCGATTTTAAATTTCTTGAAATGGTGGACCCGTTTGGCGTGAGGTAAGAATTTGATTCGGATGAGGTGGTTTTCTGCGAAATCGATCAATTCATCAATTTGCTCGTTGGCCACACTCGACATCGAACAGTAAATTTCGTCGATTGGGTTTTCGGCTACGTACTGTTTCAATTCTTTGATTGAACCCAAAGCGTAACGACCACTTGGATTTTGATCATCAAAAAATCCCTGGAAACGAAATCCATATTCGGGATGCAATTCAAGCATTTCCTGAAACTCGCGTGCGGCTTCTCCCGAACCTACAATCACCACTTTGCGTGTGAAGTGGCCCACCTGACGGCTAATGCGAAGCAGTAACACTGATACTCCCCGCCAAATCGGCATTAGCGCAAAAAGTGCGATGTAAATCTGAGCCAATTCCATTTGGGCATTGGGAAACATCCCGGTAATGCCTAAAATGGATTCCATCAGTAAAAAATGGAGCAACAGATAATTGACCACTTTGCTGAAAATCTTCAAACCGGTGGTGACCCTATAGATGGAGTAAAGCTTTGTGACTGTGGCAGAAATAATGGCCGATCCGTTGGCGGCTAGCACAAGCCAAATCAATGAATTAGAGGGACCAGTCTCGCCAGGGGAATATCCTATGAATCCAATTCCGAAAACCAGGTTGAGCAAGATGGCATCGCCAATCAAACTAATTGTTCTGGAAAATCGAAGAAATTGGAGTTTCATAATGCATTAAATCGTATCGAAACTTTGTTCGCACAAAATTCTAAAATCTATAATTCTTAGACGTAGGTTTTTCGCTTATGGTTGGCAGATTTCTTAGTTTTTTTGGTAGAAATCAATTTACATCGGAGTTTGGATAACTTTTTGAAAAGAAATGTAAACCGATTAAAGCTTTTAATATTGGAAACCTAATTTGTGTTTGCGGTAGGTGTGCGCAGTTGCTTTGTCGGATTAGCAACAGACTTTGCCCGATAAATGTTTGGTTTGATCCGTTAAATAGAATTTTAGACCGAAAATAGATTTGGCAAAATCAGGGAATGGCACTTGGATGGAAGTGCGGCCCATTCTGTACCATTCAGTTCTTAATCTTGGATACACATTTTAATTCTTGGAAGGAAGGGAATCCGATATTTTCGGAGTGACCAATAGCAAGCTTCCCCAAAACGCCACCAACAATGTTCCGTGGTGGGTTTCCAAAGTTGATTCGCTCAAGCTAAAGCTAGCAATAGTTGCCAAGAACAGGAAGGCTATCCATTTTCGTTGTTTCCAAGCCCAAAAAAATAGGGCTCCCCACCAAATTAGTAGTACCAAAAGACCAACAATGCCAATACTTGCAAGCGTTTCGAGGTATTGATTGTGTAGGTTGTAGCCCAAATATCCATGATCTCCTATATCGGGATTGCCTACATACAGTCCACTTTCACGATAGGTACTGTCCATCGTAGCTTGCACGTCTCCCGGGCCGAGCCCCCCCAGCCAGGCTTTCTCTTCGTGCATAGCTTCCAAACCCAGGCGCCAAATAACCAGCCGCAAGGTGAGGCCATTGAAAGGAGTACTGTAGACGTAATGATCCATGGTCACCACTTCAAACTGTCCGTCCCAAACGGATTGAAAGCGTTTGCGTGTTTCGGGTAGCGCCAATATGATGGTAATGGCAAGTAACAGCATCCCCAGCGTAACGGCAATGCCTTTTCGAGCGCTTCCCCGGCGGCTAAAACCAACCAAGGCAGCGATGCTACCCAGTACCAGCAGGTTGATAATCATGATTTTGGAGGCCAGAAGTAAAAGGCAGAAGATGAGAAAAGCGGCCCAGGTTATCAGAAGGCCGGTCTGTATCTTGGTTTTATTGGCTTCCAGCATCCATTGTCCTATCCCCAGCAGGCTCAAAAGCACAAAAGCCGAAAGGTAGATGGCGTGCATGCCAATGAAATTGGACAAGTTGTGGTGAAAAAAGAGTTGTGTATTTCCAGCGAAGTCCCACTCTACCCCGGCTCGAATGAGGCAGTATATCAATCCCAGGGTGACCGCTCCTGCGAAGGCGCGGAGCAATTGTTTTAGCTGAAGTGGTGATACCACCGGACCGGATGAAATAAGCATGGGAAGCAACCAAAGCCCGGTCTTTTTTTCCAGGATGAAACCGCCTAAGGCCAAATTTTCAGTGTAGGCTAAAGCAACTGTGTGCAATAGGTAATATGCCAGTGCACCCCACCACCAGGAATGGCTTTTCAGCCGTTGCCACTTTTCTCGAAACCGTCCTTCAGCCAGCCAACCCGCGATAACTACCCCCACCATCCAGCTGTTGTAATGCTTGGCAAAAGGCAAGGTGATTACCACCAGGAGCAATCCGGCAAAATAGAGTTTTTCGTACCAGGCGCTTTTTTTCATTTTCAAGAGTGCACCAACTGATGCATCATGGCTTCGTATTGATCAACGATGCCTGGCCAATTGAATTTTTCGGTGATTTTGGTCCTGTTGGCTTCAATCCTTGGCGCTTCAGCTTCTCCTTTAACGACTGTATTAAGCACTTCACTCACCTCATCTTCGTCGGAAAAATAATAGGCATCGGTACCCAGCACTGAAGCATTGAAAGGATTTTGGTGGGCACAGATCAAAGCATTAGAGGCCATGGCCTCTAGCAAGGAAGGATTTGTGCCTCCCACCGAATGACCATGAAAATAAAGATTGCTGAAGTGTCGCAGGTGATCCAATTTATTCAAATCGTAAATGGCTCCCAGGAACCGAATGCTCTCGGAGGCATATTCTGCGTACCATTGTTTTCCATGGGTTGTTTTTTCATGTCCCCCAATCACGATGAGTGGCCGGTGAATATCGGCCATCCTACGACCCTTTAGAATGGTTTCAACGTTGTTTTCCGGTTCCATCCTGGCGATCAGCAAATCATATTCGCCCGGCTTAAGGTTCCACTCTTCTAGCAAGGAGGGATCTTGAGGGTTGGCCAGGTCGGCACCGTAGGCGATGTAGGTAGAGTCGACAAAGTATTTTCTTTTCAGGTAATCTTTAATGCCAATGGAATCAGAGATTAACCCGTGGCTGGTCCTTACTGCCAACCATTCTGCCATTTGCAAGAAAAGTTGAACCGAAGGTCTGTATTTGCTCCGCAACCACTCCAGGCCATCCATGTTGGTGGCAATTTTCGTGCCTTTGGGAAACAGAAAATACCAAATGGAACTGCTGGTATACCCCAATTGGAGAATCAAGTCGAATTTCCGCTTCCGGCTGTCCCGGATGCAATTTAGATCATACAAGAACTGTCCTGCAGTTCCATAGCGGTGTTCGGGATCGTTTTGATGGAGCAGGTGTACCCCGTTCCAGGTGTCTTTTTGGTATGGGTGATTGTGTGAATTGTATACATACACCTCATGTCCTTTCTCCACCAATCCTACGGAGAGGTATTCGGCCAATTGCTCAAATCCTCCATAATGGTTGGGAATACCTCGAGTTCCTAAAATGGCAATTTTCATGGGGCTTTTATATGATTGAGGGTCCACTCGTAAGCCTCTTTGGTTTTAGAGGCTGCACGATCCCAGGTATATTCGTTGAGAATGCGCTCCCGCAAATTTTCGGAAAAAGGAGCACGATAGGCCTGATCAATGGCCGCACGAATGGAGGCAACGGAGTCTGGCTCACAATAGAAAGCATCCTCCTGAAAATATTCTGTAGTGTCTCCGCGGTCGGTAATCACCAACTGGCAGCCCAACACTCCGGCTTCAAGGTTCGACAAACCTGTTGTTTCAAACCAACTGGGTACCACGTGTACCCTGGCTTTTAAATACCAGGCTACTAACTCTTCTTGTGGTAGGTGGGGAACAAACGCCACATTTTCGCCGGCGGCTCTTTGGCATTCCTCGTAATAGTCGAGGTGATTAGCAGCGGGTTTGCCCACAATGGTAAGGGAGTAATCGCTATTTCGAATGGCTTGGATGAGCGCCAACTGGTTTTTATACTGTTCGATGCGGCCAACGGCAAGCAACCCCTTACGATCGCTTGGAGTAGGAATCGCCGTTTGGCCAAACCGGTCGGTATCTATGGCATTGGGAATAACCCGGTAGGGGCGTTCAACTCCGTAATCTCGTACCAGCCGTTGGTATTCGCTGTGGGAGTTGGGCAATAGACAAGCCGATCGGTTCAATAAGTAGCGAATGCTGTTTCGATGGCCTCGCCACAAATAACTGCGGCTGTTGATGGGTTCGCCATTTTTTATCCTTCGGGCGATGGCCTTCACAAATTCGACCGTATCCCGGTTGGTAGTTCGGCTGAGCCAACCCACCATTCCTTTGCGGTAATTTTTATCATACTCGCTGTAGTCTACAAAAATGGTAGATAGTACTATGGGGCAACTGGCTTTGCGGGCATGCCGAAGCAAATCGGCCGGGCGAATGATATTGAAAAAATGAATCAGGTCATATGCTGCATATTGAAGCTGCTCATGCGCCAACCGAATGTCTACAGAAACACCGATTTTTCGAAGGCTGGCAGCGGTTTGCTCCAACTGAATGGTATCTCCCCCAGGACTTGAAAATAGAGTTGATCGAGACAAAAAAGCCACCTTCATGATACTTGAGGTGTTTTTTGAGTCTCGCTACGTTCCAACTCAATCGCCTCGCGATCGAAATAAATACAGCAAGGGGTAAAAGCAATGATCCACAATACATACTCGGCCATGTTGGTGAGGAAGCTTCCGGTGAGCTGGTAGAGAAAGATGTAGATGAAAATCAGGGTGCGGTAATAGTTGCGAAACACCCTTGTTTTGAAAAAGAGGTATACCTGAATGCCCAAACGAAGCACCAAACCCAGAAGGCCAAATGTACCCAGGGTTTCGCCCACGGCAGAAGGAATTCGGGTGATGCGAATGTCGTCTCCGGCATAGTGGTAATACTCTCGAATAACCGTTTCTCCCAAGATTTTGATCTGGCCTAAGCCAGCTCCAAACCACAAGCTTTTCTCTTTAGCAATGAGGTAAGCCAGCATCATAGCATCGGTTGTTCTGCCCTGTCCTGAAGAGTCTTTTCCAGTGAACAAGTTGCTAATCCGTTTGAAAAGCGGGTTGTCGGGATAGGCAATGAGCAGCGCAAAAAGCCCAATAACACCGACAACCACTAAGGTCGAAAGCCCAACAAAAATGCGCTGTTTGTGAATCAATCGCTTAAAATGAAAAATAAAAAAGAGCAGAAGAGTGATGGCGAGCGTAGCGATTACGCCCAGCGAAAAAGACAGCAGTAGTGGAACCAACAACAAAACCGAATAGCTGACAATAACCCTTATTGGATAGGGTTTGAAAAGCATTTTGGTAATAAAGTACAGAATGATCGGTACCAGCAACGAACTGTAATAAGAGGGTTCGTAGGTGAGCAGTTCGAGGCGGGGAAAGTTTTGAATCTCCCGGGTGAGGTGTCTAACCGTCCACAAGCTCTCCTTGGCGGGGGTAAAATAAACGCCAATGGCGATGAGCACAAATACAAAGTTGAAGAGGAGCAGGCGCGAAAACAGCCACTCCAGGCGCTGGTATTTCTTGAAAAAATGATAGACCGCATACCCAAACAGGTAGACAGATACCAGCAGTACCAGCGATTTTAGGTAGTAGACCAGCACCACCCCCTGAAACAAGTGGACCACTAAGAATGGAAGTAGAAACACCAGAAACTTGAGTTCAATCTGGCGGCCACCGTTCTTGTAGATGTACCAGTAAAACAGTGGGGTCATGAAAAAGGTGTAGGTAAACCCCTCGGGCAACGCAAAGGAGTTGAAGAAAAAGTAGATCAACGCCACCAACAGGTACTTGTCTACTTTCATCGAGCCTTGGTTTTAGAAACCGGTGCCAGGCGGCTGCGGTAAAATTGTAAGAGCTTGGACAAGCCGGATTGCTCCAGACTACGAACGAGGCGAATGCTGGCGGTCTGTTTCCAAAACCACAGTTGGTGGTTCAGGCGTTTCCCCAGATGCAGGTCTTTCGCTTTGCGCACTTCCTGACAGCCCAGGCGCCAGTTTTGATCGCTGATTCCGGCATCTTGCATGTTGGCCAATACTCGGTCAAGGTAGACAAAACGGGCACCACCTTGTCGAAAACGGAGCAACAATTCGAAGTCCATCGCACACCGAAAGTCCTCGTTGAAAAATCCCAACCGTTGGTACAAATCGTTTCTCACAAACGTAGCAGGGTGATTCAGGGTCATTTCAAGGTGCAGGCGCTCGTGCGATGCACCGTATGCGTAACCTGCCTCATCACCTTTCCAAAATTGGAGTTTGCCATACACCACATCTGCTGCCTGGCTGGCTTCTATCACCGATCGAAGGGCACCTTCCGTATACCAATCGTCGGCATTGATGAATCCGATCCACTCGCCTTTGCATTGGGCCAGGCCCTTGTTGAAAGCGTTGCTAATCCCACTGTCGGGTTCACTGGTGAAGTAGGCCAATTGGGAAGCATATTTTTCAATGATATTCACCGATCCGTCGGTAGAACCGCCATCAATCACAATGTACTCCACGTTGGGGTAATCCTGTTGAAGTACCGAATGCATCGCTCGCTCGAGGTATTGACGCCCATTGTAAACAATCGTCACAATGCTAACCAAAGGGTGCTCGGCGGAGGGTGGTATGGTAGCGTTGGGGCACATGCCTATGGGGCCGACGGATCTTTGCTGCGGTTGAGAAACAGGCCGTTCATTTGTAGAATGCGGTAGTCTTTGGGATCTCTGAATTCTGAGGCCATGTTGAACAGCGAAAAGTTCAGCTCGTCCATGCGGTTGATCAATTCCTGATACAGCGGGCCATTTTCATACAAAGGAACCATTGAAAGCTCCAACTCTACTAGCGTGATGTCTGGTAGCTCTTGCAAAGCTCCTTCGATCACTTCGCGTTCAAAGCCTTGTACATCTACTTTTAAAAATACAGATCGGTGCTTTTGACGCAACTCGGGGGGCAAAACTTCACGGAGTGGTACTACTTTAATCGTTTCCTGATCGATGTACCGGGACGTTTCTGCGGCACTTTGATGGGTGGTGTGCATGCCCAACAACGAGCTGCTGTAGGTGTTTTCTGAGATGTTGATGGTCGATTCACCGGGTTCTCGTCCGATGGCGACATGGTGCACCTCCCAAAGTGGATCCGCCTGCGCATTGGCTTTCAATTGGGCAAACACTTTGCTTAAAGGCTCGCAGGAAATGATCTTGCCACGGTAGCCCATTTTGCGGAGGTGAGTAGCAAACTGACCGGAGTTCCCTCCGATGTCCAACACCAAATCGATGTTTAGCCGGTTCAACTGAAAAGCCAATAGTGCCTCATCCGAATTTTGAGGCGAATAGCGTTTCACCATAATGCCTTGCTGCTGCAAGAATTTGATCAGTGTCTTTTTCATGTTCAATAACGTCTAACCCTTTGGGTTTTCCAATTCTGTGCTTTTCCGTTGTGGTTGAAAATAAATCCACTTTACCAAAATGGCCAATGGGAGCAGGCTGAGGTATTTGAGGGCGCTTCCCTCAACCAGAATTACGGTTATTAGGATTGCTGAAGGAAGTAAGGCCCCAAAAGCTCGCCAATCTGGTGGGCGGCCGAAAAGGGTTTTGGCCACCACGATAGTTTGAATGGGCAGAAAAAGCAACATCGAGGCCATTAATCCATAAATAAGGCCCAAAACTCCCCAAAAGTAGGAACAAAGTACCATGCTTATGATGTTAAGCGATTTTATGGCAATCTCAAAATAGGCGTTCAATCGGGCCTTCCCGGCACCATTAAGAAAAAAGTAAGGCACAATGGTTTGAGCAATCAAAGCCTCATAGGCAATGAAACCCAACAGAAAGGGCGCAGCCTTGGCATAGCGCGGTTCGCCAAGCCACAGCGTGAATACCCAATCGCTGAGTAGAAACAAAACTAAGAGCACTCCCAGCGAAACACTGATGAGGGTTCCCCGAGCACGTTGGTACAACGACCGGATGTCAGCGTTTTTCTCTAGTTGCCCCGAAATGTAGGGAAACAGCCAGCTGGAACCGGCCGCCAAAACGGTGTGCAATTGGGTGTAGACCATATAACCGAGGGCATAGTAGGCCAGGGTGACGGTGCCTCCCAGGTAGGCCACCAAAGGTTTGTCAATCTGAGCAGCAATCAGGACAAATACCGATTGAACCCAAGACCAAACGCCAAAGCCGAAAACTTCGCGAAAAGTATCCCGGTGGAAACCGGGTTTTAACCAAGAGAAGGAAAAGATGCGGCCGATCATAAACGCCTCAGCCAACAGCGCCACAAAGGAGACGATAGCTGTAGCTGCGAAAATCCGGAGCAGTCCGCCCCCGAAACTCACTACTGCTACTTGTGCCATAAGTACGGCCATTTTAGAGAAGATGGCGAACCTTGCTGCCCGGTCGAAGCGTTCATAGCCTCGAAAAATGGAGAGAAAAATTTGTTCCAGAAAACGAAAGCCAAGGGTGGTTGCTCCGATCGGAATCAGTAGACTCACCCATGTGGTCAGGCCTTCTTTTTCGCTCAACCAGGGAAGCAAAGGCACCAGCCAGGCCACCAGAAATCCGGCCGAAATGACCAATAGGGCCAGACCCAGGTAAATGGTGTAGTTGGTTTGAACCACCAGTTTGATTTTCGCTGGTTGGTTTTGTGCGCGGTATTTGGAAACGAACTTGATCGTAGCATCCCCAAGGCCGATATTCAGCACTCCGATACTGGCGATGATGCTGTTGGCCAAAATCCAAATGCCATACTCCGATTCTCCGAGTTGATCGAGGAAAAAAGGGGTAGCCAGTAGCAAACTGGCGGGGTAAACCACCACTTCTACTACACTCCACAAGGAGTTGCGCGCATGCCCCGAACGGAGCAATTTGTTGATTTTAGGTTTCACGCAAAATAGTTCGGGTGCAGGGGTGGCCGCGAAATTAGAACAAATTTGAATACTTTTGCGGCTCGAAATCATCGTTAAATGACTGAAAAAGAAGACCATCCTTCCTCGAAAAATCCGATCCCTGTAGACCAGATTGATTTTGGTCCCTTTTTTAGCGGATTGCGCTGGTTCTTTGCCCAAATCTGGAGTGGGACCGTTTTTGCTTTTCGGGCTTCTCTCAAGCGTTGGTGGCTCATTGGTTTATGGTCGGCCATCGGAGTGGGTCTTTCGGTATTGGTTTACCTCATGTTGCCTAAACAATACGAAACCGATACCCTCATGACTTCTGGGGAAATGGGCAATGAGTACTGTTATGAGCGGATCAACAACATCCGTAGGATGGTCAACAATGAATCTTTCGACCTGGTAGCCGAAGAGTTAAACCTGGAGTTAGAAGAGGCAGAAACGATCAACGACTTGGTTTACCTCAACTTTCATCGACGGATTAACCCACTGGATTCAATTGAAGATGTTGATCTTTTTAGGGTGGCCATTAGCGTTTTTGATGTATCGGTACTTGAGAAAATCAACTTACAGCTGAAAGCGTACCTGGAAAACAACGAATTTGCGTTGACCCGAAAAGGCCTGGCCCGTAACCGGATGCAAATCATGATTGCCAAGCTCAACCAGGACATTGAGGAAATGGACAGCCTGAAGGTACTCGTGGCCCAAAGCCTAACCCCTCGAGGTACCGAAGGAGGGTTTGTTTTTGGAGAACCGGCCGATCCGATCGCCGTATATGAAAAGCAGAATTTGCTGCTTGAGAGTCGTATCCAGTTCGAAGATCAGCTCAGGGTGATGGACAACATCGAGATCGTCACCTATTTCACACCTTTCCAAAAACACACCAGTCCAAAGTTGTTTTTATTGGCTCGGTTTGGGGGAATTGTTGGTTTTACTATTGGCTTTATTTGGGCTTTATTAGCCTTCTATCGGAAAAACCGAAAAGGTACTTTAGTCCAAGCTTAAGTTTCAATCTGAGGGCGGTAGGTATCCGCTGTTTTACCAAAAGTCCAGGCTACTGCATCCCAAACGTTGTTCAGTCCTGGCGGAACACACAAGAAATAGACCCTTTCGGTAGAAGGGCAGCTTACCCTGGCAAAGTAGAGGTAATCTTCGGCCAACTCATCCACTTCTCTGGTGCGGTATAGCACCTGAGGAGCTCCACGCAGGTCTTTGTCTGCATCCAACTCGATTAAGTCCAGCAAACTTCCGAAGCGTTCACTTCCCAATGCCTCTTGCATACAACGCCTCACTTCAGCATTGTCTACCTGCATGATGTCTTTTCGAGTAATCGTTTCCGGGCGTTCAATCAACTGCTCCGATACCCGAATTCCATTCCAATAATACAGCTGGTATCCATCAGCCCAGCGCATTGCTGGTCCATCTTCTGACCAAAGTTGATTTTGTGAATTATAAGCGGCTATTTGTGGGTTGAGGCATACGACCACCAATTTTTCGTAAGCAATCAATTGATAGCATCCTGCTTGCAACATTTCTATCCAGGATTGAAACAGGTCGTGTCGAATGAGCCCATTTCGCAAGTAATAGTCGCCAAAAGCCGCCCAACCGATATCGTCCCAACTACCGTGTAGGGCGGGTGTGAAATACCGAAGCTTACGGCGTTCCATTTCTGCTTTGACCTGAAGTTCGATCAAGGCCGAGCCGTTGTCGCGGTAGCGCAGTTGAAGGGGTTTCCAAAGTGCCTGCCGTACGGTATTGGTAGGCTGATTGGTTAATTTTTCGGTGAGTTCCCGAGCCAGCCGATCACCGATAAACTCCCAAAGTTGATTGTTGATGGGTTGCGGTGGCGAGGTTGCTTCAAACCCTTCTAAGGCGATGATCCGTTGATAGAGTACCTGCTCAACGGGGTTTTGAATATCAATCGGTGTGTTGTAAAACAAGTGATTGATCGCCAATTGAGCAGCCAAGGGGCTGTCTACTACGAGTACGTTAGGTTGAGGTAACTCCAGGTCATTATAAAAAGACTGGAGTTTTGCTGACCAAAATTCTGTAGAAACATTTTTCCTTTGCGTGCAATTCTGTTTCCAGTCTTTTGCAATCAAAGCGGATAAATCCGGATCAAAGTCAGACCGGGAAGAGGGCATCAGTCCTTGATAAGGCGAATGGCGCGGGCGTAAGGATTGTATTCTCGTTGACGAATCACCCGGTAGCGACCCGGAGGAACCGCAATTTTGTGGTGTTCTTCTGTCCAAATTCCAGAATCAATCAGCAAGTGCTCTAATGCCGCTTCGGCATCTACTTCCAAGAAGTGGGTAACAAAACCACCATTTTCGGTGCTACTGCCTTCTTCAGCTACCAACACTTTCACGTCTCCTTGGATAAAATGACCGTGGTTGCTCGCTTCACCTTCTGCCAGCAGGCGCTCTGTAGTAGGAGTTCCCTCTGGTAAATCGTCTATTCTTTCCAACAGAATGTCACCCTGCCGGTATTGCACAATAGAATTCAAATCGCTCATATCACTTGCTTTCAATCACATTAACGATTAGGGCTCAGAAAAGTTTGCCTAAATACAAGCCTAAAATTAAGAAACCTTTGCCGGAAATCCTTGAATAAGGTTTTTCTCTTGTCCGAAAAAACTGAACAAGACCCCACCAACGGAATATGCAATGAGGTCAAAAGGGTCGGCGTGATGCACAGTGCTCCACTTGGGCAAAAGCCATTCAAACACCAATCCAAAATAAATTACGGTAAAAGCGATGTGCTTCCAATTGAGCACGTAGCCGGGATTTCGAAACACCCAGGTGCGTTGCACCCACAGCGCAATGGTTAAGGTAATGGGCAGTGCAACAATATCGTCGAGGTAGGCATGCACGTAGGGCAGGAAAATCCCCAGCTTTTCCAATCCCTGGTTGGCCCAAAACAAAGTAGCCGAAACAACAAATAGCGGGTTTAAAAACAGGCGCATAGTCAGTGGACAAAAATGGAGGAGAGGTAAACAATGACGGAGACCACCGCAAAAAAGATGAGTTGCGCGATGTAGAGGAAGGACTTTCCCGACTTAAGCCACCACGGATCAATGGCATAAATTTTTACAAAGCGGAATTCAAAAGGATTGATTTTATTGCGTTTCGACACTTCCTGCTTGTAGCGCTCATCAGTCACTTCCCCGCAGTAATTACAGGTTTGACGGTCTCCATGGGTCCAGAGGCCACAGTGTTCGCATTTGATTTTCCGCATGTTATGCTAAATGCCTTGGGCCACAAAAGTACAACAGAGCTTACATGCAACCCTATGAATTGAATTGAAATCGAGGAGATAGGGTGAATTAAACCTACTTTAAAGCAATGGCACAATACGCATATTACCTATCCAATTTCCGGGTTTTATGCTCAATTTTGCACTCCCTCCCCTTCACGTCAATATTTACGATTATGCAAGAAGTCTATCGAAGTGTAGACAACACCCAGGTAACCTGGTTCGACACCGAAAACCAGTATTACCTGATGTTCACAAAAGGGGACGTTTCGCACAAAATTTATCAGGAGAGCAACCATGCGCTCTACGATGCCATGCTGACTTACAAAAGCATGAAATTTTGCTATGATCTGAGCGAGATGAAGCGCACCGATATGGTGTCGAGGGCATGGTATACCACCAGTTTTTTGCCCAAATTTTTTCGGCGGTATGGAGGGCACTTTGTGGCTGCCATTGTACGGTCTCAAAACCGGTTCGAAAACATGTCAACCGAATTTTTAGCCAAAGCGGCCTCTAAATTGGGCATGCAAGGCAAAGTAGAATTCTTTGACGACCTGGAATCGGCCAAAAGCTGGATTGTGCAACAACACACTGCCCCGCCTAACCCTTAAGTGGCAAACAGCTGTTCGTCTTGTTTAAACGACTTGAATTCCAGGGCATTGCCGCTTGGATCAAGGAAAAACATGGTGGCTTGCTCTCCCGGTAAACCTTCAAACCGTAGGTAAGGCTCGATCACAAACTCCATGTTTTGGGCTTTTAGACGTGCTGCGAGTTGATGCCATACCTCCCATTGCAACACTACCCCAAAATGGGGAACAGGCACCGAATGGCGGTCCACTTCGTTGTGGATGACTGGTTTGGAAGTGGTTTCTGACAGGTGCGCTGATAACTGGTGCCCAAAAAGATCGAAATCTACCCATCGTTCGGCACTTCGACCGATGGAGCAGCCTATTAAATCCCGGTAAAATCGAATGGTTTCCGGGAGGTTGTTCACTGGAAAGGCCAGGTGAAAAGGTCGAATGGGTCTATCCATTTTTTAAGATGTTATCTGCCCAATTTGGGGCAATTCGATGGAGCAGCCGCAGCTTGCCCGTTTTGCCAATGTTGATTTCAGTGCGGTTGCGTTGAAAGGCTTTGATGAACTGATCGGTAAGGCTTTCAGGAGTTTCTTCGCCGGTATGCCTGCCTTCCGTCATGGGAGTATCGATCAAAGGCGGCAATACCTCCATGACCTGGATGCCGGCTTTCTCCAATTGGTAACGCAGGGCCTTGCTAAAAATGTGCAGCCCTGCCTTGCTGGCGCAGTACACCGGTGCCGACTGCTTTGGAACAATGGCCAAGGCTGAACTGATATTGACCACCACCGGATCAGGGTTACTTTTTAATACGGGAACCAGGGCAGCGGTTAGTTTCAAGGGAGCAACCAGGTTCACGTTGAGCTCTTCATCAATTTTTTCCCAGGCTTCGGCGGCATCTAACCAAGAGTATTGGTGCTGAATGCCGGCATTGTTGATCAATATATTGATCCCGGCATGCTGTTGCTGGACGGTTTCTACCAATTGCTGTAGCGATACAGGAGACCTCAGGTCGGCCGCGATACCTGTAAAATGAGCGTGCTCCTCTTGCATTTGGGCCAATACCGAGTGGTTTCTTCCAGTACCGATCACCCGATTGCCCATGGCTAAGAATCGTTTTGCAATGGCCTTGCCAATGCCAGAGGTGGCGCCAGTGATCAAAAGCGTATTGCCCTGTAGTTTCATGCAGATAAATGTATCCCATCTTCTTTGGATGAGCAGCCTTTTGATTGAGAATGGCCAGGAAATACTTTCATCGTTTGAATTCCGTTTATATGGCGGTTCAATTTTCCAATTCTTCGATAAGTACCTCAACCCGGCAATGCATGCTAAGCATCGGGTACAGCAGTCAGTTTGTAACCAAAATGGCTTTGTGTCTTATAGAAGAACCTTCAATTGGTAGTTGACTTCCAAATTAAAATTTGCTTCATGCACCCATCCTCCTCCTCTTGTCGTGCTTTTGCTATTGCCTTATCGGTTTTGACTTCGTTTGTGTTGCTTCCGGTGGTAATTTTTGGTCAAACTGCTGAATCGTCACGAGCGACCGTCTTCAAAAAAAAGCCAAATATCCCTCATTTTAGAGTGGGCTACACCAACGATCAGGGATTTACCCGTTCTTCCTGGAGCGATGAGTCTGAGGTCCATTTGGGCGACATCACCCGCGAAAACGAGTCTATGGGAGGTTTGGAACTGACACTAGCCTATCAGTCGGTTAGCCGATGGGGAATACAAAGCGGAATTCGGTATGCGAACCACCGTTTTCGAATGCAATTCAGTGAAGTGGGAAAGAACAACACTGCCTTTTTGAATTATAGAGTAAGGCGTTTATCCATTCCTCTTTTGGTCAGTTATGAACTAAAGCCGATCCCGCTTACCGGCTGGCGCTTTCGAATGGCAGCGGGGCCAAGTTTTGATTGGGCACGACCGATTTACTACAGCGGATATGAAGTCCTGCATTCAGACCTAATCACTACTTCCAATACCTTATGGAGTGAGGTAGGTTCGGTGACTTCCCTCACCACCGCTTTGCGCTTGGAATCTAGCATCGGCTATCAAACCGATCGCGTTGGAACTTTTGAATTTGGCTACCTCTATCAGCAAGGTTTCTCACCGGTGCTGGAAGGAAAACTCTACCTAAGGGACAATGAAAACCAATCTGTAGCACAAGGAAGGGATGCGAATGCCAACTTAGACAGTTACAACATTCAGTCCAACGGATCTTCGATATCCTTGTTTTTTCGCTATTGGTTGCCCATTTCCCGTAAAAATTAACCCTATGCGTATGTTTCGTTTTGTTTTATGTTTCGTTTGCCTTTTGCCGTCATTAGCGTTTGCTCAAGCTCCCTTGCGTATTGGTTTTATAGCAGCTGTAGGACCTTCTGTTCCGGCAAGTTCTGAAGGGAGCGATCTTTCTTATGGTTTCACTGCTTCTAATCCACCGATTACCTATGGCTCAGGAATACGATTGGCATGGGTACCAGATCGAGGCTTGGGCTGGGCTACGGGTTTGGATTTTAATGTTCATTCCATGGACTTTCTGGCTGTAGAAGGCAATGAAACGGAGAAAGTGCTCCTTGGTAATGCCGATCGGTATGCCCTTCCATTGATGCTTCACTACCGAGTAGGTGGGGCCAATGGTAGATACTCCCTGCAATTAGGAAGTGGTTTCACCGCTGAATACAATCGAATCTCAGAATCGACCTACATTGGAGGATTTAGATACGCTGATGATCGGCAGGGAAACTTATTGTCTATTACGGCTCCGGAAGCTTACCGGATCTCAGCGGTCAATCCTATCAACAGTTCCTTCCGGGCAACGACCTCCTTATCGATTGACCTCAATCGAGGAGGGCGTATAGATTTAGGAGCGCTGCTCAATCTGGGTTTGTTTCGACTGCACAAGGCCGAATACTACGACTTGGAGGCAGATGAAACGGCCACCATCGATTCAAACACCGATTTTGATACTTTTCTTGCGGTTCGTCAGATTAATCAACAATATGAAATCGTTTCGAGAGGCAACTACCTGCAATTTTTCATCAGGGCCTGGGTACCACAAAACTTCTACTCCAAAAAGAGAGGCGACAAATCTGAGTGAGCAAGCCAAAATGGCAATCGTTTTTCAGTTAAAAAAGCAAGCTTTTCCACCTTCTTTTCCTTCAATACTGCTTTTTAAATCAAGATGACCTCTATCTCTTTTGGTTTAAACCGATGGATATTTTTAGTCTCGTTGGGGCTTCTGCCATTTGGAAATTCTGCTACGGCTCAAGCTGATTTCAGGTTGGGCCTGTCGTTAGGCTTTGGTTCTACCAATCAAAAAGTAGAGGAAGTGGTAGGAAACAGTGGGGGCGATTTTAGCAAACAATTTTCTAATACGTTTTCCTTTAGCGCCTTGGCTTCCATGATTCCCGATACGGGTTTCGGTTGGTCTTCCGGCTTTGAATTGACCCACCAGGAAATGAAGTCTGGATACGGTGATGTTGATCCTAATGCAGAAGCATCCCTTTTTCCTCGCAATGCAATTGTTCAAGTTACACGGTATGCTATTCCGCTTATGATGCATTACCGTAAGCCCATTGGGCAAAAAGTCCCCGTTTCGATGCAAATAGGAACTGGCATGTCCCTTGATTTCTACGAACCTTATTCAGGCTATTTTGCCTACACTAGCCCCTATGAAACCGGAGCTTCACGGCTTGATGCTGTTATTTATCAAGAATACCGGGTTCCCAACGCTGTTTCGGGCTCTGCCCGTCTGGAAGCCAGCTTGGGATATGAATTCTCTCGTGGCGGAAGAGCAGAGCTAGGTGGCCTTCTCTCATTGGGCTTGCGCAAGATTTACGAAGGTGAATTTTATCTTTTTGAAGATGCAGAGGCGGCATATTTCCCTTTAAAACGAGGGGTTGATTTCAATGAAATCGTGACCAATGAAGCACCAGTAGATCATTATAAATACCGCTCCAAAGGCTCTTTCGGAGTAGTATACCTCAGGTATTGGTTGCCGAATATCGTTTTTCCCTTTGGTGCCAAACAACAAATAAAGGATTGAATCAGCAAATGTTTTCCTGTTGGGATGGTTGCATGGTTTCATGGCAACCGGACCGCCTCTCTCAGTTTTACAAGGTGATGAATACATTCGACCGTGCTCGTTTTGGAAATAACTATTGGTAAGGGTAAACTCGAAAGAGTTTCGGTCTTATAAACAATTGGATAACTTCCTATAAAGCAGGCAACACTTGCCTGACTTTCCTGTCTATAACTATAGAAGGTTTTCTACTATCTTTAATTTGAAATCTCCAGGCACTATGAATCTCCCGCGCATCTCCATTCGGCTTCTAACGTTAGTCACTGCTTTCGCCTTGTGCCTGTTTCCATTTGATGCTACCGTATTGGCACAAAGCAACCTCCAATTCGGACTGTCGGCAGGATTTGGCTCTACCCGCCAATCGATTAATGAAGTGGTGGCAACCAGTGGGGATAATTTTGGGAACCGTTTTTCATCTACCCTCCCTTTGGGCATATATGCCTCCATGATCCCTTATAAAGGACTGGGTTGGTCTTCCGGGTTCGAATTGACTTATCAGGAAATGCGGGCGGGATACGGTGACCGTATCAACAACAATCCTGATGGAGGTGTACTGTTGACGCCCCGTAATGCGGTGGAGAGCATTACGCGTTATTCCATTCCGCTGATGTTGCATTATCGAAAGCCTGTTTCCCAATTGGCACCTATCTCAGCACAAATTGGCGCTGGCTTTGCTCTTGACTTCTATGATTCTTATTCCGGTTATTCGGCCACAGGCCAATCCATCGATTCCGGAACGGTGCAACTGGATGAAGCAGTATACAACAACTACAACATTCCTCACACCGTATCGGGTTCTTTTCGTGTGGAAGCCAATCTTGGGTATGATTTTACCCGTGGCGGTAGGTTAGAGCTGGGAGCTTTATTTTCCTTCGGACTTCGGAATATCTACGAGGGAGACTTCTATTATTTTGAAAATGTGGAGGCTCCTGCTGATCCGCAAGGTTTGCTAATCGATTTTGAAGAATTGGTGAACCGTGAACAGCCGGTAGACCATTACTCTTACACTTCGCGCGGTTCTTACGGCGTATTGTATATGCGGTATTGGTTACCTCACCTGATTTTTCCCTTTACCAAAAAAGGCAGGAAAACGGAATAAGTAGAAAAAATCCATTTTTCTTTATGGAAAAGGTGGTTTTGGGGACCTAAGAAATAATAAACGACCGGTTTAAAACCCAACTTCCCGGTTCCCCAATTTCTGCCACATGTACCAACCCTTGTATCGCCCTGCGAGCGAACAATCGCAGCGTTCCGACATCTTTGTGACCCAACGCCCCAAGCAATTGCTTTTCGATCTTTGGATTTATTGTCCCCAAAAGCAAGCCGTAAGTGTTAAGGTAGTGAGCCGCAAAGGTGATGTTTATTTTGGCTTACAGCTCGATGCTTTTCAAGGAAGCTTAGAGCGGATGCTGGACCTCACTTCACTGCCGGAAGGCATCTACATGATACAGGTTATTTTCAAGGGCAAGACCTTTTATAAACGCCTTGCGGTTCCTGCTAAAAGCAGCCTTAGAGCTTTGTAAGAGGAAGAATAGCCCTTCGGGACCCTGCAGTTAGTTCTATCCAGTAACTCCCAGAAGATAAGTACTCTATCGAAAGGCCTTCATTTTCGGGTAAAAGCATCCCACGGCCTACTTCAACGCCCCGCAGGTCAACGATTCTCCAATGCAGGTTTTGCGCTTGATCTGATACTATTGCTACTTTTCCATAACTGGGATTGGGGAATACCCGAATGCCTGGAATTGTTTTCCAGGAAGCAATGCCTACTGAGCTACCCACTGTATCACTAAAAGCCATTTCACAACCGTTTTGATCGGTTGCTACTCCGCTATAGTTGCCCGGAGTTAGCAGGTTGAAAGTGGAATTAGATTGTGTACCAATGCCACTCACGGTATACGAAAAGGGGGGAGTGCCTCCACTGGCTTGTACAGTAAGGGAGCCATTGCCAGTTCCATTATCGGGAGTGGTGTTGGTTGTTACCTGAATGAGGGGTGGCTCAGGCAGCACAAAATCAAGTGTGTCGTTACAGCCTTGGGTATCTGCTACAATCACTTGGTAGTTTCCTCCCGATAAATTGAGGAAAAAATCATTGGCTTGAAAAGGACTGCCGTTCAAGCTATAACTGAATGGACCATTGCTACCGGAAGCCTGTATGGCAATGGCTCCGGTACTGTCTCCGTGGCAATCGATGGCTTGTTGGGTGATGTTGTCAATTTCAGGACTTCCCAGGTTGGGCAATTGAAGCAAAGAGTCGTAGGTACAGCCCAAAGCATCTTCCACCAAAATAAACTGACTACCCGAATTGAGACCGGTAAAAGTATTGTTGGTACTAAGGCTGACCCCCGTTGCACCGTACAGATAGGGCGGCACTCCTCCCGCGGCTTGTACGACTACATCGTGTAGATCGCTGCACGCGGTGCTGGTAATGTTTGCAGTAGTGGACATTGACGGAAAAACCCACAATTCGAAGCTTTCGATTTTCACACATCCACTACCGTTGGAGATGGTAACGCTCACTTCTTGGGTTCCCGATTGATTGAAAAAAGCACCGGTGGCGAATCCAAAAGGCGAGTTCACCTGCGACATGGGCTCCCACAAAATACTGTAGGTGCCGGGAGAGGTAGGTACTGCCGATAGCTGCGCAGTGTCTCCTAAACACAGGGAATCGATGTCTTGGCTGGTCATGTAAGTGAAGTTACCGCCCACATTGATGGTAACTGTATCCAGGTTGTCAGTTGGAAGATTACTACTAACCAGGTACGTGGTAGTGGTGGCAGGAGTAGCGATGGGGTTGGCGCAAGGGTTGCAACTGAAATTCGTACCGATCAAGATCGGATCGCCAGAAATTACCGACCAATTGAAAACGGTACCTCCTTGCGTGGCTAAAATGACGGTATCGCCAGTGCACACCGTGGGATCGGCAATAGTGTAAGTGCCATCGTTTACTTTGATACGAACCACTTTGTTGATTCTACTGATCACCGGGCATGGATTGTCTTCTAACTGAAAATTCAAATAGTACCATCCAGCGGGCAACGTAGAGGCCCACCAGTTGACGGAAACGGTAAGTGGATTTTGGCCACTCACGGTAAAACTGGCTCCCGGCAAAATGGAGTTGAGGTTGGTAGTGAGTGCCAATACATCGCCCGAATTGGCATCGTCGAACGTTAGGTCGAACGCCAAAGTATCGCCAGTGAGCAATTCTATCGACATGGAATCCAAGAGGGTATTTCCTGGACCTACATTGGTGACTCCACCGTTGATCAGTTGGGGAGATTGATTGCCACAAAAGTTTAAAGTGATGGGGAAATCACGTTTTACCTGGCCCAACCAAACCCCGTTGCGGTATTCGTCTACCGTAATCACGATTACAAAACTACCTCCTTGAGTAGTGTTGAAATCGAGTTGGCCCGTGTTGGGATTGATGGTGAGGGTAGGCATCGGTGCCGGGCCAGTAAAACCTGTGTTGTAGGGGGCAAGGCCGTTGATGCTTCCCAAAGCAGTATCCAGAGAAAACACCAGACTATCACCGTCGGGGTCACTGGCTGCCACATTGAAGGATTGAGGCTGGCTGGAACATAAATTGGGAATGGGATTGCCGTGGAACACCGGGCTTTGATTGCAAACACCGGCTCCGGTATTGATTTGTGCATCGAAAACCAAGGCTGGAGTACCTGATAGGTTGAGGGTAGTTGCCCGGCAACATTCTAAGAAAGCCACCCGCCATTGACTGCAAATCGGGGTAAGCACTGCAATGCCAGTGTAGGTATGCACCGTAAACGCGGGAAAAGTCATGCAATCTACAGGAATCGTAGAACAGAGCTGTGCGATAGTATCTCCGTTGACATTGGCAGTGCTAACGGTTTGGGTGAAAGCGGCTCCACAGGAGCTGGTCCATTCCAAGGTTCGGGTAGTGGCAGGAAGGGGAGCGCTACAATCCCTTGTGAACTGCAGGGTGATCAAAAAAGAATCCTGTCCAACGCATTCGTAAGCAATGTTGCCCCCAGGTATGTGAACGGCTTTCACTGGTGCGAAGCTGAACAGGCCTATCAGCAAGGTCAACAGCAACAGTAAAGGATAAATTTTCATAGAAAAAGCGTTAGAACTCCGAAGTGATCTTTTAACAGAAACGGACAGGCAATAGTTGTACAAATGGTTAAGGTATTGAAAATGAAAATTTTGAACCTCAATTTGCAGGAAAATCCTTCTTTGGTTCGGTTAAACCCAATGATCTTTTCTGTTACTTTTGATTTGAATTCAGTTGAATCTTGTTCATTTACCACCCATTTTTCGCCAGGTCATGAGTCGTAATCCAAGGAAATCTAAAGCCAAGAAGCCCAAACGCAAAGGGCTGAACATTGTGTTGTACATTCTCGGCTTATTGGTGTTTCAGGAGCTTATTTTTAGGTGGCTTTTTCCTTTGCCCGATTTGGCCAACTTCAACCGGGTAGAATTTCAGGCTACGGGTAACATGCAGCCTACTTCGGCTAACTACGTGCGAAAAGTAGACATGCACTGGCGGTCTACGCCAGATACGAATGCTACCTTTCATTACCTCATGAACGCTTATGGATTTCGCGATAAGGATTGGGATTTGGAGAAATCGTCCGGCACCGATCGAATCATGTTTATCGGCGATAGTTTTGTGGAAGGCATGATGGTAGAAGAGGAGAAAAACATTCCCAGCACCTTTGAGGCTTTGGCTACCGCCGATGGGCGTTCGGTTGAAACCATGAACCTGGGCATGATGGGTGTAGGCGTACCGCACTACAAAAGTTTGATGTACAATGCACTGCCTAAGTTCAACCCCGATGAGGTGATCTTAGTATTGTACGCCAATGATGTAGCGATTGATAACGAAACTGGTATTCGGGGCATCAAATTTACCAGCTATTCCTCCACCCGGCCCCGACTTTTGGAATTGTTCGATATGGCGGGCAGAAAAGAGCCCCTGCCATTTCGGTGGCACATCCGGGAAGATAGTTTTTACAAGCCGGTGCCAAGCCCACAAAATCCCTGGACAACCAACGAGCAAGAATACCGGCAATATGTGACCCCTCAAATCGCAGAGGCCATGAAAGCGGCTGACTTCAACTATTTTCGAATCAATTGGGTACAGCAAGAGCAAAACTACCTCCGAGCCAAAGTAGATTTGGGCAAAGACCTTGGTATCTTTAAAAAGCTGGCCGACCAAAACAACACTCCACTTCGCATCGTCTACATTCCTTCACGGCATCAGGTCACCAATTATTACTACCAGTTTGAACGCAAGTGTTGCTTAACATGTCCTGGTATGATCGACATGACCGGCCCTGAATATCAGGTACATGCCGCTATGTTGGCGCAGCGTTGTCAACAGCTGGGATTGCCTTTTCTGGACCTTACTCCACTGGTAAAATCTGCTGAAGATACAGAAAACCACCTCTATTGGGATTATGACGATCACATGCGCGGAAAAGGTTACCAAATGATGGCCCGCGAGATCTATCGTTGGGCAGCAGAAAAATAATTTTTCACTTCAGGCAGCACTTTGTTCGAATGCGCGGTCTTACTAACGACAACGCATTTATAGGATGACTGCACCCGAAAAAAATTTACCAAGCTCTTTACAGGCACTTACCTCTTTTTTGCCTGTAAGTAGCACTCCAGATAATACACATGTGTCTGCTAACCGATTAAGAAGGATATTGTCCTTCCAAGGAACCCGACCCAATGTTCGGCAGCGAAAACGGCACATGTGGCAATTAGGTTGATCAGCAATCAGATTAAGGTTAAAGCAACATAGCAGATTTACCTAGACTACAAAAAAAGGCCGGTTTCCCACAGGAAACCGGCCTTTTTTGATAGATAACAAATAGGTATCAGTTGTCGAGGTACAATTCGTACTCTGTTTTTTTGCGTTTGAAACCCAACACACATACTGCGCAGCCTTCTTTCCCGTCAAGAAAACTCACTTCCACATAATACTGCCCGGAGGCCTTACACGTGTAGTCCACTACGTCATATACTTTACCAGTAGATTGACTGTAGTTGGTCATGATCATCACGTTTTGCGTGTTGTAGATTTTAAAAACCAATTGACCATCAAATTCTTGTGCATTGGCAGAAATGAAACGGTATTTCATTCCCTTGTTCAAGATCACCGAATACTTGTGGCTGTAGGGTAATTTTCCTTTTTTCGATTTCTTCATCCGGACCTTAATGTCCTTGATGTAGGTGAAATCGTCCAGCAACTCGGCAGACACACCGATAAGCTGATCGTTACATTGAGCTGCTGCATAGCGCGTTGGCAGCCAAAGTAACACTGCTATCAAGAGCAATAACCTAACTTTCATTCCTTAAATAATTTGCGACCGAATCTCATTCAAGAGATTGGTAATGTTGTTGAACGTTTCGTCTGTCATTTCAATGGTGCTGGTGGAATTGTCTTCCAATACCAGCACCCCGTCAATTTCAACGGGCTCTGGTTCTGCGTAGGTGTAGGTGATGGTCACTTGATCGAACTGCGCTTTGAGGTTGTTAAGCTTTGCGATTAGTTTGGTCATGTTCTTGTCTTGCTCGTAAGCCGAAAGAATCAGAATCAGATTATCCAGCGTTACTTTCTGTTCACCGATTCGCTCTACGATGTCTTGATTGCCACTTTGTTTGGCCACCTGCGATGCAATGTACACGCCTTCTAACCAGGTTCCGGTAAGAATTAGTGCGCTAATGTTGCCACGATTGTTTTGCCGCAGGTAATCGTCCATCTGGTTAAAACCAGTGGTAGTGATGTACAACAACGAATCGATATTTTGACTGGAAGAAGCCAGACGCTTTAAAATGTTGAAATCGAAGAATTGCCCTACTTTCAGGTCGTCGGCGAGTCCTTTTACAGCGCCTATGTAACTGATGCTGGAAACCGTTTTCTCATAGATGTTCATGTAGCCGAGATCTGCACCATAAACACCCAAATTCAACGCCTTTTTGTGGTTGTTGACATAGTTTTTAGAGTTTTCGGTGTTGTTGAGCATTTTGTCAGAAAACTCGGCTCCGGAGGATCGGATCATTTCAGTCATCTCCAGTGGAGAAGGGATAGAGTAAATCAAATCTTCAATACTCTCCTTAGAAACTTTGGGTTTTACCTCGGCTTCTTTCTTGAAGTCTTCGCCGAGTTCCTCGTCAATACTTTTCTGGTCGCCTGAAGAGCATGCATAGCCCATCATTATAATGGCCATCAGGTATAGTATGTGTCTTTTCATCATTTTTTGGTGTTGTAGATTGATAATCTTCTTTTCCAAAAGGGGGTAGGGTCCCTCCTACGTGAATTGTCTCAATAGGTTCTCCTTTTTTTGGAAATCCGGTTATTTTCGAATTCCCGAAAATAGTCTTTCTCCGAAAGCTAAAGCCTTGCTCAACAGATCAAAATACACTGATACGAACAGCAAAAGGGTCATTACCCAGATCACGGAAGCATTAAAATACAGCGTGCTGAACAACTGCCCGAAAAAGGGCTTGGTAGGGGCATAGAAATGCGCCCTGAAGTTGATCGGATTTCCCACCTCTGGATCGAGGTAAATGGGATCGATTTGTTGCACCAGACGTCCCTCGTATTCAAAAACCGGGTGCTTGGTGAAAGTCTTTTTTAACAGTTCTTCTAAGTATTCGTTGTAATGATCGTTGTAGAGCGAAAGGTAGTTGGCTTGTTTTTCAGGCGAATCCGTCATCCGGTTGATCATCTCGTCTTTCCGAAGGTTCACACTGTTAAACAAAATCGTGTAATACGTTTTCAACTCCATCAAAAAATCGCTGGTAGCCTCAATCACGTCAGCATCAATACTTTCTGGTGTGAGTTGATCTGCCGCATCAAATTCTACCGAACTCACCCGCTCAAGGGTGATCTTGATTTCGGTGTACAACAGATTGAGATCATGCTCAAAATCGGGCTTTAGTGAGTCGACGGGTTGGTTAACGTAGGCTTCTACATTAGAAAGCAGGCTTTCTAATTCTGGGATATACACCACCTGTTTGTAATCGCAAAAGCTCTCTTTCTTTTTTAGCGAGTAGAACAACTGTTCGTAATCGTTGTGTACGAACTGGTGTACCACCAGGGCTTCATAGGCCCAGCGCGAAGGCATAAATTCTGCGATGTAAGGCACTTGGTTGCCAATACCACCACCGATGCTTCGGTTGAGCTTTTCGAAACTAAACATGGCTCCACCCAAAATCATTTGAGGAATGATAAGCAATGGAATCAGAATGTATATGGTGACCGCAGAGTTGAAGGAGGCCGAAATGTTGAGCCCCAATACGTTGGCAAAACAGGAAACACTAAACAAAATGAGCCAATAGGGAAACAGCATGCCTTCTACGCCCAAAATGAGGTTGCCAATAAGCACGAATGTGAAGGACTGCAATGCCGAGAGGGAGAACAGAATGCCCAGCTTGGAGAACAGGTAAGACATTCGACTGAGGTTTAGAAATGCCTCCCGTTTCAAAATTTTTCGGTCGCGGTATATTTCTTCAGCACTTACGGTAAGGCCGATGAAAAGGGCCACTACAATGCTTATGAAGATGTATGCAGGAATGTTTTCGTTGACCCGAAAGAGGTAGTCGCTCGAATTTGGATTTTCGATGTAGCGAATGATGAAACTGAGGAAAAAAGCCAGAGCCGGAGCCTCTAATAAATTAATCAGCAAATACTGCCGGTTGCTCAGTTTGGAAAGGATGTCGCGCGAGAAAAACAACCACATTTGCTTCAGGCGGTTGGGTATGCGCAGCGTAGAAGGAGGCGTTTCCTTCACCGTTTCCACGGTTTCTTCCTCAAAATGCTCGGTGTAAAAGTCGCGCCATTTCTTCGGAGCCACTTTCCGCTTGTCGGTTAGCTGCCCAAATTCATCCACTACCCGAGCCTCAACAATGTTGAACAATACCTCAGGGTTCACGTTTCCGCAGTGCGGACATTCCCCTTCCTGGCTGTTCACCTGATTGTCGATGGTTTTGAAATAAATCACCGCTTCTACCGGGTTACCATAATAAATCTGGTACCCTCCTGTATCGAGCAACAACACCTTGTCAAACATCTTGTACAAGTCTGACGAAGGTTGGTGAATGACCACAAAAATGAGTTTCCCCTTGAGGGTCAACTCCCGAAGCAAATCGAGGACGTTTTCAGAATCGCGGGAGGAAAGCCCGGAGGTGGGTTCGTCCAAGAAAAGAATGGAAGGCTCCCGAATGAGTTCCAGACCAATGTTGAGACGTTTGCGTTGGCCCCCACTAATGGTTTTGTCGAGCGGGTTGCCCACCCGTAAATCTTTGGTAGCCGACAAGCCGAGGTTGTCGATTACCTTTATCACCAGCCCGTCAATTTCCTCCTCACTGAGGTCTCTAAAACAAAGCTTGGCGTTGTAATAAACGTTTTGATAAACCGTAAGTTCCTCAATCAGCAGGTCGTCTTGCGGAACGTAACCGATTACCCCTTTCAGCTGATCGTTTTCCCGGTGCAGGTCAATACCATTAATGGTTACCGATCCATTGGATGGCTTGTCGATGCCCGAAAGCACATTCAGCAAAGTAGTTTTGCCTGCCCCACTGGCACCCATGATGCCAATGAGCGAACCCGGGCCTTCTGCGATGGTTACTCCCCGAACCCCCAAATTGCCTTTGGCAAAACGGTATTCAATGTCTTTTGCTTCAAACGATAGTCGGGTAGTAGAACTATCCGTCAAATACCGCGAAGCAACATCACTGTAGTAAATCGGTTTGTCGAGCGGAGGTTTTACGGTACTCCCGTTGGCAAACAGGTAGATGCGCTGCTTGTTGAGCACAAAACCGTTGAGCTTTACATCATGGCCACCGGTGTAGCGCAAGAAGTAGAGGTTCACACTGGGAATCCGCAATACAAGAATATTTCCCGCCAGATGATCTGAAGAAATTACTTTAGGATGGTTCTCGTATTTTTCGGGATGCCCGGTAATGAGCAGTACTTCGTTGATGTTGTTTTCCTGTGGCTGATCGAACCGAACGAACGTTTCCAGGAGGTCGTATTCCTCTTTGGTTACGTTGAAAACATTGGCCGCCGTATCGATGATGGCAATGCGCTGCTCCGAAAAATTGCGGTCGGCATTTACCAGCTCAAACAAGCGCATCAAAACAACGACCTTTTGTTGCTTCGTGAGCGTTTTGTTGATCTTCTTGCAAATGCCTAAGATGCGAACCGAATCTTTTACCGAAGTCAGTTTCTTTTCCGGTTCGTCGGAAGCCGCGTCCGATTTACGCTTGCGCTTTTTCTCTTCCGCAAACTTTTCAAAAAGAGCCAGGTATTCCTCTACCAGGTCTTCGCTGATCTGCTGGCGCAGAAAAACCCGGACATATTCCCGCTTTGCATCCGTTACACCATCATCCTGTTTGGAAATGATGGCAAACAGCTGCATCAGGGCTTTAAGGATTTCTTCACTCATTTTTTGCGGATCGGTGTATCAGCCAATTAAGTCGGCCAAATATATGCAAAGCACCATAGTGCAGGTATGCATAAAACACCGGTAGTATAGTATGAATTACAGGAATAGAGTAAGCGCTACTTTTTTGCATTCGAAGGCTCGACCGTGCCTTTTGTACAGGCGCGGTCAAACCCTGTTCAGCATTTCAATATTCAGGTAAACCGAATTAGTAAGGCATCATTTCAAACGGGATGTCAACAATGTCGGCGTATTCTTCTCCCGCCTCTTCCATGTCTTCATCGTCTTCCTGATAGTGCCAGTTGATGGTCACCGCAGAATTGCCTTCTTCGGAGATTTCTTCCAGTTTCATCAAAATGTCGAGAATACATTTAGAAGAAGCGGTGTTGAAGTAGGTAAGTTTAAAATCCACCACGGTGGTCTCATTCGGATTTAAGGAATAAGAGTCGAACCAATCCAAAATCGGATTGTAGAAGGTGGAAACATCTTCGGGGAGGGATTTCCCTGAAAAGTCAAATGTGTTGGAGCTGGCGTCAAGCGTAACCGCTGGAGTTTCGTCCGTAGCCTCAATCGAAATAATTTCCATTGTGCTGGGGTTTAGGATTTGGAGATTTTGGTTTTGAGGATAAAAAATGAAGATACGTCATTCACCGGTTCAAAGTGGTAAATGAGTTTATTGCCAGTCTTTTTGGCAATGTCGATGAAACCGAGCCCGGCTCCACCTTTGTCCGAAAGGCGGCTTTGTTTGATTTGTTCCTTGTAGAGCTTCTTCAATTCGTCTCTATCGAGGTGATTTACTCTTTCTAAGAGATGGGTGAGCCCTTCGATGCGTTCGTTGGATACAATGTTGCCCGTAGTTACGATGTATGCATTTTCGTTGTAGCCTACCACAAAAATACCTGATCCTGGGATGTCGGGTTCGCCGGTAACCGGATCGTCGGCATGTTTGCAGATGTTTTGAAGGCATTCTACCATCACGTGGTAAACCCGTCGTTTGGTGGTGAGGCTTTCATTGGTTTCGTCGAGGTTTTTCTCCGCAAGCGAAACAAATGCTTTCGTAATGGATTGGTTGACCTCTCCGTTGTATACCAACTGCAATTTCTGTTGCTCCATGGTCTCGTGGAACTTGTAGATAAACTGCATGTAGTTGGTACCAACCTTGATTTCTGTAGCTGACATAGATTGATTTATTGGTCTGAATAGAGGAGGTTTTATCTATTGATAGTTAAAATCGGATACCGATCATAAGTACGTCATCGAGTTGTTTTACATCGCCTTTCCAATCTTTAAACTCTTGTGCAAAAAGATCGTGCATGGCGCCCATAGGCATATCTTGGTGCTCTAAAAGCTTTTCACGAATCCGTTTTGGACCGTATTTCATCTTTTCGGGCCCACCGAATTGATCGGGTAAACCATCGGAAAAGAAATAAATGCCATCGCCTTCTTGGTAAGTGAAAAGGTGGTTGGTAAAATTGCTACGTTTTTTATACTGAGTTCCACCAATCGGGAATCGGTCGCCTTTGTATTGAATCAACTCACCACCAGTGATGTGGTAAAGCGGGCGGTGGGCTCCTGAAAAGCTCACTTCGCGCGTTTTTTTGTTGACCCGTACAATCGCTACGTCCATACCATCGGCCGTTTTCACGTTGTCTTCATGGTCTTGCTTCAGGGTTTTTACTACTCCCTGGTGCATGAGGTCGAGCGTTTCGCCCGCATTGTAGACCCGATCGTGGCCCAAGATTTCATTGAGCACCGAAAACCCAATCAGAGAAAGCATTGCACCGGGAACCCCGTGGCCAGTGCAGTCTACTGCGGCCAAATAAAGCAAGTCACCTTTCTCGTAATAATATGGGAAATCACCACTGACCACATCGCGTGGTTCGTAGAAGATAAACGATTTTGGAAATTCTTTTTGAATGTAATTCGTATCGGGCACAATCGCTTTTTGGAGGCGTTGTGCATAATTGATACTGTCGGTAATCTTCTTGTTGGTTTCCCGAATCAGTACTTCTTGTTTTTTCCTTTCCGTAATGTCGTGAGCAACTACCAATACGGTTTCCAAATTTTCGTCTGCACCAAATTCCGGAATCGCGGTGGTGAGCATCACCCGGTCGCCTTTACGACTCGGAAAATCCACTTCTTGTGCAACCAGCTTGCCCGTTTCCTGAGTTTTCTGCAAAATCGATTTCCAGGCATCTACGATCTTGGGGTTGAGGTCCATTTGTTCGTAGGTCTTGCCGGTAAACAAGGTTTTGCGCAAGCCAGTGTATTCGTTGATCCTTGGGTTAACGTATAGAAATTCTCCCCCGAGGTTAAAGCGCATGATGATATCCTGGCTATTTTCTGATAGCGCCTGCATCTTACCCCGCATGATTTGCTCTTGCTCCGCTTTCCTGCGTTCAGTGATGTCGCGAGAGTTGAGCACTACTCCATTAATGGCAGGATCACTCAACAGGTTTCGGGCACTGGCCTCTAACCAAAGGCGATCGCCAGTTTTAGTTTGATAGGAATACTGAATGGTTGGAATTTGAGTAGGATGATCCAATACATCAGCAAACATCTTTCTCAACCTCGACTGGCCCTTTTCATCGGCCTTGTGAAAATCGTTTTGTCCGACCAGTTCCTCCGGGTCGTAGCCCAAAATGTTTGAAATAGAAGGGCTTTCGTATTTCACCCGCGCATCCTCATCGTAAATGGCAATGATTTCAGAAGCATTTTCCAGGAGGGCGTGTTGGCGCAGTTGGCTGTTGCGCACCTCCATAATCTGTTCTTCCAGCCGGTTGTTGCTCTGCTCGATCTCTTCCTGCTTGGCTTGCATTTCCACCGCATTTTGCTCCAACAGTGATTGCTGATCCTGCAGCTCCCGGGTCATCGTCTGCGATTCTTCCAGCAGCGTGGCAGTTCGTTCGGTGGTTTTCAAATTGTAAATAGTACGCGCAATGATGGTGGCCAGTTCTTCTACAAACTCTATTTCAAGATCGGTAAAGGCATCAAAACCAGCTAACTCGATGGCGCCTTGAAGCATTTCTTCCGAAACCAGAGGCACAATCAAAATTGCTCCTGGTTTTCGGTCACCCAGCAGGCCAGATGTAATACTTACATAGCTTTCTGGCACTTCGGTTCGGTGAATGGTATTTTGCTCGATGGCCGCTTCTCCCACCAAGCCGTGTCCTAAGCGGAAAGATCCATTGAGGTATTTTTTACGATTGTAGGCATAGCTGGCTTTCATTTGCAGCCATGTGACACCCTGGTCGTCATCTTCTGTGAGGTAGATCGCACCTTGCACTGCTTTCACATAATCCACCAATTGAATAATCACCAATTCGGCCAATTGGTCCACATTACTTTGCTCACGTAGCAATGTGGCTATCTGGTCACGACCTACCGCAATCCAGCTTTTGTTAGAATCTTGTTGCTTGTTGTAGAGCAGCTTTTCGCGCATGTCTAAAAGTGCCAATCCAAGACTATCGTTGCGATCGCTGGTTTGGTATTGTGCATCGAAATCTCCGTTTCCAATTTTTTCGGCAAATAGGGCCAGTTTTGAAACGTTTTCCGATTGGTGTTTCACCAAGGCTTCCATGTGGCGCTGATGCATGCGCATTTGCATCGATACAAGGTAGGCAACAGAACCAAAAAGTAACGGTGCAAGGTCGATGAGGTAATGGATGGGTGCTTCGGTATGGATATATTTTACATTGGTGAAGGAGAAGGGGAAAAAGGTGAGCTCCTTCATGTAAAAGTCAATGCCCCAGGCAATGAGCACAAAAACAATCCCTGCAACAAGGCCCCAAAGGCCCATTTTGTTGCTATTGGTCAGTACAGTATCAGTTTTCGCTTTTTCGTTCATGGTGCGGTGGTCGGGTTAGGCTCGCTCACCGGCGAAGCAATTGAAAAACGATCTTTAACTTCTGGGTAAAGGCTTTTGCCTATGTGATCGGCCACCGTTTGCAGGGCCTCTAACTCAAAAGTGTTGAGCTCACCAAAAAGCGCCAACTCAATCACACCACATACTTCCTGTTGATGAACGATTGGTTGAAAGACCAGGAAGTTGGGAACGGCTGATCCAAGCCCAGAAAAGATTTGAAGGTAATTTTCAGGTATTTCTTCCAGCACAAGGCGTACTTGTTTGCGGGCTGTTTCACCTACAAAACCACTCCCATAGCTCACCTCCTGAGTTTGTCCATCTTCTACGATGTAGGCATAGGTGGCAGCAAGTGCCAATTGTTCTTTTTGGCTACGCAGGTAAAAAATTCCCTGTCCGGCATTGAAACCGTTTGCCAACTCCCGTAGCCAGCTTTCCGACCGCAAGGTCATGGTATTACCTTTGGGTTGAAACTGAAGCAACTTCTCCTTTTTTTGAGTGGCCTGCGCCTGTTGTTCTTTTTGTAACTTCTTTAACCTTTCCTGCTCTTTGCGTTCTTGCTCAGTGGCTTCCTGATTGGCATCTTCAGCCGCTTTTTCAATTTTTTTGATGTCCGCTTCAGCCAGCTCTACAACGGGTACCTTAGCAAAATTGCGGAGGGTCATGGCAGCCAGCGCCAGGAAGAGCGCAGCCAAACAACCCGCCACCATCCAGGTAATGCCTTGGAGTTGATCGGAGAGCTTAGCATCCTGTGTGACGTATTCGTCGAAGTTGCTGGCGAGGTACTGGTTAAATCCAGCGAGGTTGCTGAATACCAACCACGCCAAAACCACCGTCAGCAACAGGAAAAAGACAGACAACCCGGTGTAAAACTGTTTCATCGGTTGATCAGGTTCAGAAAATCAATGATTTTTTGGGAGGAATAAATGTGATTGGGCTTATGCGACTCAATGGCTGCAGTAGGCATGGTAGCCACCTTGCTTTCCATAGGATCTTGCACTAAGGTGGTGCCGCCGTAAGCTTTTACTTTTCGAATGCCGTGCGCCCCATCTTTATTAGCTCCCGATAAAATGACCCCAAGTAATTTCTGCTTGTAAGCAAAACCACAAGATTCAAAGGTGATGTCAATCGAGGGACGCGAATAAGAAACCATCTCCTCCGTCGACAAGGAGAAGTGATTGCCCAATTCTATAGACAGGTGGTAGTTGGCCGGAGCTAAATAAGCAAATCCGGGTTTAATAGTTTGTTTGTCAAAAGGTTCCACCACCTTGATGTTCGATTTTATAGACAATGCTTCTACGAATCCACTTCGAACATGTTTCAACCGATGAAGGCACAAAATCAAGGGGATACGGTAGGGCGTTTTTAGTGACGATAAAACCTTGGTTATCACAGGGAAACTGCCTGCAGAGCCACCAATAACTATAGCTTTATATGGAGTAGGTCGGGAAATCATGCTATACCCTTGCCTGGTAAATTTTGTTGTCGTTAGAAATGGTCTTGAACTTGTGCGATACCGAACACCAAATGAGTGATTCTTTTGAACCCACGGCTAAAAAACCATATTTGAAAAGGCTGGAATAAAACAGCTTGCTCACCTGGTCTTGCAACACTTTGTCGAAATAGATCATTACGTTGCGGCACAGTACCAGATCGAACTTTGAGAAAACTTCCCCGCCCACCAGGTTGAAATGCCTAAACTTGACATTGGCCAACAACTCAGGGTTCATTCGAATGCTGCCGTTCTCAATTTTGTAATAATCTGATAGTTCTTTTTTACCTCCGAAGATGCGGTAGTTATTGTCGTACAATTTGAATAACCGTTCGGGGTAATGGCCACGGGCTGCAGTTTTGATTACTGTTTCGTTGATGTCGGTAGCCGTAATCTTTACCCGGTCCAATAACCCGGCTTCTGCTAATGTAATGGCCATGGAGTAAACCTCTTCGCCTGTGGAGCAGCCGGCATGCCAGATGTGAATATTGCGATGTTGCGCCAGGCTGGGCAATACCGAGTCGCGGATTTCTTGCCAGAATTCCGGGTCGCGAAAGAGCTCGGTGGTATTCACCGTCACTTCCTCAATAAATTCAGCGGTAAACTGTGCATCCGTCCGAAGGCGGTTTACCAATTCCTGAACACTCTTGAAAGGGTAAATTTCCAAAACACGGTAGACCCGTCGTTGGAAAGAGGAGGCAGCATAATGACTAAAGTCAAAATCGGCAACCTCTTTAATGATTTTGATGATATAGTTCAATTCATCAAAGCCGAGCCGGATATCCGGTCGGTTGCGTTGTGTATTCCAAACTCCCTGGTTTTGTTCGGGCATGTGTGTCTCAGCAGTTGATTGGGAAATGTTTGGGTGCGGTTGAATTCACAAACCTGATAATTATTGGCTGGTTTTACGATAAATATTTTCACGAAAGTTTCCTTTCGCAAATTGTGCTTTTACCAAGGTGCCGTCCAAAGACTCCATGGTGCCGATGGCCAGGTAGCTTCCCCGAGCCAAACTACTTGAAAAAGTGCTGAGGACCCGGTTTTGCAGGTCTTTGTTAAAATAGATCATCACATTGCGGCAAAGCACCAAATCAAATCCTCCAATACTACCTTCCCGGGCTAGATCGTGTTCTTGAAAGGTTACCGGGCGCAGAAGCCTGGGATCAATGCGCATCGTATTGTCTTCGCGTTTGAAGTAATGCGTAAGGGACGAATTGCCCAAAAAGCTGCTGTAGTTTTTTTGGTTAAGTTCCATTTTCTTGGCATCAATCAGGCCCGATTGGGCCACTTTCAATACGTCTGAATTGATGTCGGTTGCCGTGATGCGCACCTTGTCTAACATGCCTGCTTCGGACAGCATAATGAGCATGGTGTATACCTCCTCTCCGGAGGAACAGCCAGCGTGCCAAATTTTAATGCGGTAACGTTTGTTCAGCTCCGGCAACAATTTGTCGCGCATTTCGCGCCAAAAAGAGCTGTCGCGAAACATCTCAGTGACATTAACCGTGATCTCTTTCAGAAAAAAGTTGAAGAATACCGGGTCTTTGATCATGCGCTCAATCAGGACGGAGACCGAGGTGATTTTTTGCAGGCGCATGAACCGCTCTAACCTTCTGCGGAAGGAGGAAAGAGCATAGTTGCTAAAGTCGAACCCGTAGGATTCCTGAACGGCTCGGCTGATTCTTCTGACTTCAGAAACACCGATTGTCAATTCGTTTGTTGACAAACTACCTTCCATATTTGAACTGGATTAAATGCTTTTCCAGGTAATACCTGGAGGAGAACAAGCGTAGGAGTAAGAAAAAGTAGTGTGTGCTTAACTTTTGGCCAACCAACTGGCTGCCTCGTCCACATTGTCGAAGTACTTGTCGTCTACGGGTGAAACCTCGTTGGCTTCTTCCATAATATCGTCTACTGCCAATTGGGAAAAAACATCTTTTGGAACGATAAGCGCAATCTTGTTGTAGCCCAAGGCCAAAGCTTGTGGCAACCATTCTTCAATGACCCATTTTTGATCCTCTGGTGCTATTGGGCCTAAGTTGGATGAATTGGAAAGAATCTTGGTGTATCCTTTTTCTTTCATCAGACCCATCGTTTGGTTCATTCCATTGCGAAACTCCTCACTAGTAGCAAAACGCTTCCATTCAACAACACTACAGCCAATAGTATCGTCTCCGCTAACTTGTAGGTATTCAGAATTAAAATAGGTCATGGGAGGTAAGGTTTGTTGGTTTAGTTCTCAGAGAGCTGCTGGGCTTCCAACTCAGTAATTCTTGATTTCAGTTGCTTTTCTTTTTCCTTGCTTTTGGAAATGAACTGCTCCATGATTTTCTTCTGCGCATTGATTTGACTTTCTGAACGTTTCTTTTCTTCTAATCGAATGCGCTCCACCTCTTTCTTTTGATCTTCCAACTCCGACTGAATGCTTTGCATTTCTTCCAGGTTCATCCGCATCTCCTCTTCCTGCGCTTTCATTTCTTCCAGTTGCAACCGGATCTGATTTTCTTGCTTTTTCTGGCCGGTAACATCGATGGCGAATTGCATTACCTTATAAGGTCTACCGTTAACGTCCAGAATAGGCGTATAGGTGGAGTTTAGCCAGATGCTCACCCCTTTTTTTCCTTTAGACTCAAAAATGGCATTCTTAATTTCACCTCGTCCTAATGACTCCCAAAGGTGGTCGTAGGCTCCTGAAGAGATGTACTCATCGTTGAAGAATACCTTGTTGGTTTTGCCGTGCAACTCGTCTTCCGATTCGTAACCCATGGTTTTTAGGAAAATCGGATTCACCGATTGTATAGCTCCCGATAGGTCGTACTCCGCAGCCGCAAGCGTGGAATTGATACCATTGAGCTGACCACTCAATTCTACGTCTTTCCGTGCCATTTCTTCCTGAGTAGCTTGCAGCTCTTCCATGTTTTGGCGCATCTCTTCTTCCTGAGCGCGCATTTCTTCAGTCATCTTTTGCGATTCGCCCAATAGGCGAGCAGTACGCACGTTGATCCGAACTCCAGAAATGGTCGATGCAATACTTTCTGCCAGCTTTTCTACAAATTGAACCTCATGGTCTTCAAAGGATTTGAATGAAGCAATTTCAATGACGCCATAAATCTCTTCATTCACCATCAGTGGCACAATCAGCAAACTCCGTGGGGTAGCTTCGCCAAGCCCCGAAGTAATGGTAACGTACTGCGTAGGAATGTCGGTCATGTAAATCGTTTCTTGCTCAAGCACACATTGGCCAAGCAAGCCTTCGCCGATGTCTATCCGGCGTTCTTTGTATTTCCTGCGCTCATAGGCATAACAAGCCTCCAGCTGCAAGAATTTGCTTTCCAAACTATCATCGGTAGCATCGGTATCATCTTCTGAATCGAGGATGAACAAACCACCCTGATTGGCATTTACGTACTGTACCAGGTTGCTAATGATTTCGTAAGAAAGCTCGGCGAGGTTTTCGGAGTTGCCGCGTAAAATATCAGCAAACTTGGCCAAGCCTTCGGTTGCCCAGTTTCTGCGGGTATCTTCTTCGGCTACTTTGGCCAGGTTGTCACGCATGTTGAGCAAAGCCTGTCCCAACACATCGGCATCTTCAGGAGCAAATGCTGAGTCGAGTTCTCCGCTACCAATTTGTTCGGCAAAAGCTGCGTTGGCTTTTAAGGTTTCGGACTCGGCGTCTCTTTCTTTTTCCAGGACCCTAAAACCAGAAGATAATTTTCGGTGCACGATGTAAAGAAGTGCACCAGCCAAGACCGTTATTACCAGAAGTAGGCCAGCAAAAACCCATCTCGATACACCTACACCAAGAACTTTATCATACCTGCGGGCTTCAAGGGATTGTCCCAATTGGGCAATCCCCAATAAGGCGTCTTCCAACTGTTCGGTCACCACCGTTTTTATTTCTCCGTTGCGGTTGAGGGTCTCATTATATGTCTGCAACTCAGGAGAAGGCCCCGTTGCTGCTACAAAAAGACTATCCGAACTGGCAGTGTCTATCTCTTGAATTGATGGAGTTGGTGGTTGATCACCAATCCATTGTATTTCTAACAAGGTATTCCGTGCCTTGGTCACCTCCTTGCTCAAACCAATGATTTCAGCGATAACAGGATCGTCTTGATCCATCTCGAAATAGCCAATTTCGGTGGCACCGCCGGTGGCCATTTTTTTCAAAATTTTCGCTGCTTTTTCCAAGCGATCTCCAATGGCATTGGAGGAGATGGTGTCGTTGGTGATGGCCAGGGAAGTCACAGACACGCGGCTATTGGCCAATTCCCGTTCTGCTTCAGCTGATAGGTTTTGCAATACCTGATCGTAAACAAGTTGATGGGTATCTTTTTGGTGGGCCACCCAAAAAAGCACCACAACTGCTAAGGCAAGTGCGCCAGAAATAGTTATAACAATTGCGGAATCTCTCCAGTTCATTGCTTGTGTGTGTTAAAATTGTCTGGGATGAAGACCGAATTAAATGAGTTTGAAAATATTGGGTTTTTGGCTTCCCGAACAAGATTCTGCTTAACGAAGTAAGGAATAAAAAGTTACAGCTTGAACCGTGGGGCTCCTGTAAGCGACAAAGTGTCTGCAACTATACATTTTTCGAGGGTTTAACCACGGCAGTTGCAGCTCTTTTTCCGCCTCAACACCCTACTTGAATTCGGAGTGAATTTTAGAGTTGGATGCACACATTTTGAGGCTCTGTAAAAAATTGCAGTGCTTCAAAACCTCCTTCACGTCCTACGCCAGACTGTTTTACTCCTCCAAAGGGAGTGCGCAGGTCGCGCAACAGCCAACAATTGATCCAGGTGATGCCAGCATGCAATTGATTGGCTACCCGGTGGGCGCGCGAGAGGTTTTCGGTCCAAACAATAGAGGCAAGGCCATAAGGAGTATTGTTGGCGTGGGTAACGGCTTCTTCCTCGGTGTCAAAAGGAGCAATGGTGACTACCGGGCCAAAAATCTCTTCCTGGTTGGTGCGGCAGTGGGGGCCAAGTCCTTCAAGCACGGTAGGTTGAAGGTAATAACCTTCAGATAGCGGACCTTCAAGAGTAACTTGTTGACCTCCGGCAAGTACGGTTCCACCTTCTTCTTGGGCCAATTGAATGTAGCTGATTACCTTTTCAAGGTGTGCTTTGGATACCAATGCGCCCTGCCGGGTGGTTGCTAAGCTTGGGTCTCCCGGCACCATGCGTTTCACTTTTTCTACAAAAGCATTTTTGAACTTCTCGTAAATCGGGCGCTCCACATAGATGCGAGAACCACAAAGGCAAATTTGTCCCTGGTTGGCAAATGAGGATCGTACGGTAGTAGCAATCATTTTATCAAAGTCGCAATCGGCAAAAATCAGGTTAGGATTTTTGCCGCCCAATTCTAAAGAGAGCTTTTTGAACATTGGAGCCGCAGTACGGGCAATGTGCTCGCCTGTGGAAGTGCCTCCGGTAAAGGAAATAAGTGGAATTTCGGGATGCTCTACGATGGCTTGCCCCACTTTAGGTCCGTATCCATGCACGATGTTTAATACTCCGGGAGGAAATCCAGCTTCTATGCACAGCTCCGATAGCAGAAAGGCGGTCATGGGAGTGATTTCTGAAGGCTTGGCCACCACACAGTTGCCAGCAGCAAGAGCAGGGGCAATCTTCCAAGAAAACAGGTATAGCGGAAGGTTCCAGGGAGAGATACAACCGGCGATCCCTACCGGTTTGCGGAGGGTGTAATTTATCGCCTTGTCTTCCATGATGTGGGCCTCGGAAGCAAACTGCTCGATGGCAGTGGCATAAAAATGAAAATTGCTGGAAGCTCTTGGGATGTCTACGTTTCGGGCGAGGGAAACCGGTTTCCCATTGTCTTTTGATTCAGCTTGTGCCAGGCGTTCGAGGTTTTGCTCAATCAATTGAGAAAGTCGGAGCAAGAGGCGAGATCGCTCTCCAACAGAAGTGACCGACCAGCTGGGAAAAGCCTTCTGCGCTGCTTCTACCGCCAAAGCAACGTCCCGCTCGTCGGAATCCGGGATAAGGGAATACACCTTGCCGGTAGCGGGTTGATAATTGTCAATCCAATCTTGGCCTACCGGGTCCATCAGCTGGCCAGCGATGTAGTTTTGCAGTTTTTCCATGGTCGTACTTTTAGCTTGGCAAGCTGTAAAACTACGTTTTTTGAGAAGCGGACTAAATACCCACAAACGAAAAAGGGGGCCACAAGTGCCCCCAATTCCGATTCTGCCTAACTAAACTAACTATTCACCTTTTTTTAGTCGACGACCAGTTTTTTGGTCATGCTTTTTTTGCCTTGTTGAAGGGTTAGAAAATAAATGCCACTTCCGTTTTGACTAATGTCGATGGTTTCACTCAACCTATCGCCCCCGTTGATTTGGCGCTCGATCAATACCTTTCCATTGACATCGGTAATGCGCAGGTTGACCGGTGCTTTTTTGGTCAACTCTGCTTCTATGGTGAAGCGCCCATCATTTGGATTCGGAAATAAGTTCAGGGAGTTGACTTTTAGAGTTTTACGCTGGATTTTTGTCCTTTCTACATCAGTATCGTTAGGGTCTTCTACGCTGACGATGCGCATCACCTTCACTACTTTTATTTCTTTCTCTTCAGTAGCTGTTTCTTCTTCGGTGGTTTCTACCATCATCATGTAAATCTTTTTTTCCTGTACACTGGCGTCTTGTGGAATCACAATGACCTCTTCTTTCACTTCCCCATTTTCCTGTTCCTGTACCACCTTCACTTCAGTTGTTCCATTTTGGGTCGTATACACCGTTACTTCCGATTCTCCTGCTACCACCGTTGTGGGTTCTTCTCCACTTACCTCTTTGCTTACCATAATTACCTGTGCATTCTCCAACCCATCGACATTCTTTAAGTAAATTGTTTCATTGCTTTCAGAAGCACGATTGCGTAAAGTCTCTAAGCTCCAGGAGTTGTAATCTTTTTTATTGTTGGCCAACCATTCATCAGCTGCCGCACCGGTAAAAGTTTCGGTTGTTTGTTGACCGTCGATCGTTTGCGTTACTACCAAAGTCTTTACCCCGTCTTTTATTTCAAGGTTGATTTTTTCGGTTTTGATGATCGATTGTGTTTCAGCAACTTCTTCCCGTGGCTTTTCATCTGTACCGGGTGTTCCGGTTTGGGCGCTGGTGGCCAGCGTAAAGAGCACGAGGGCAACCAGCAGAAATCCTGCAGTGAGTGCATTTTTGTGTTGGAGGGGGAGCGATTTAAAACTCATAGTAGTTGAATTTTTATGGTGAGCGTTTCCAGGTGTTTTTGCTTAGATCAAATGTAGAGAACGCACTTGCTGACCGGTGTTAAACGCCTCGTTAACAACTGTTAAAATCTGTTAAGCCTCAGTAAGTTAGGCACTCCGTACCTAAGTTTGCATTCAACTAAAGCACTCATTCAGACGTTTTACCCACTGTGAAAAAGCAATTCATCACCTTATTAGTAGTAGCCATGGGACTGGCTCTCATCGGGCTAATTGGTGTGCAAATTTATTGGGTAGATACTGCTGTCACTTTGCACAAGGAACGGTTTCGCGACAACGTCAATTCAGCCCTCGCGGTATTGGTGAACAACCTGGAGAAAAAGGAAGCTTTGGCTTCTCTTCGTTCACACTATCAAGGGCGCTACTTGTTTTTTGATTCTGACACCTTAGCCGAAGAAGGTTTGGCTACCGGGATTGCCGATTCGCTTTTCGACTATTTGCAAGTGACCAAATTTGATCGTCAGAACGATCAGGTGGTCGTAGACATGGTAGAAGCCCATGGAGGCCAACGTATCACCAAACAAATGGTGAGTAGTTCTAAAAACGATCGGCTTGGGGCCGACTTGAAACAACTGAATGCAGAGGTTGAATTTGAAGAAGGGCCTGTATCCAATATTTATGTGGGAAGAATCGGTGCAGGCAACGAGGTAGACTCCATGGTGGAAGTGCGCGTACAACACAAAACCGCCATTATTGGAGATGTAGTAGAAAGCCTTATCAAAATCAACCTCAATGAATCGATTGAAGATCGGCTGTTGAATGTCAATCTCGATTCCCTGCTGGCCGGGGTGCTGTTGCAAAAAGAGATCAATGCACAATACGAGTATGCGGTGGTCGACCCGCACGGAACTATCCGGTTAGGCAATTTGGTGGATATCGGTAACCTGCAAACGGCTGATTTTCGCACCGATCTGTTTCCAAACGATATTTTGAGGGATGAAAACCAATTGATCCTGCATTTCCCGCATCAACAGACCTACCTGTTGCGCACCATGTGGGCGGTATTATTAACTGCCAGTTTGCTGATTTTGGCAGTTGTAGCTGGTTTTTACTTCAGCATTTTAACCATCATTCGGCAGAAGAAACTCTCTGTGATCAAAAATGATTTTATCAACAACATGACCCACGAGCTCAAAACACCGATCTCGACCATTTCTTTGGCGTGTGAGGCGTTGAGCGATCCCGATATCGGGCAGCGTCCGGTTTCTGTGTCGAGGTACATCAGCATGATTGGCGATGAAAACAAGCGCTTGGGAATGTTGGTGGAAGAGGTGTTGCAAAGTGCGGTTTTTGACAAAGGTGACTTTGAATTGAAACGCGAAGAGGTGGACTTGCACCAGTTGTTGCAAAACGTAGTTGATAAAATAGGAATCCAGGTAAAAGAGCGAAAAGGGTTGCTCGAAACCCATCTCAAAGCCAACCTATATCAGTTAAAAGCAGATCGGGTACACCTCACGAATGTATTTTATAACCTGATCGACAATGCCAACAAGTACAGCCGGCAGCAACCAAAAATTTCGGTCTCTACACGCAATGAAAATGATGGTGTAGTGATATCCATTGCCGATCAAGGTATTGGCATCAGCAAAGAAAATCAACGAAAAATATTTGAACGACTCTACCGGGTACCCACCGGAAACCTACACGATGTGAAGGGCTTTGGCCTTGGCCTGAGCTATGTGCGCATTGTGACCGAACGCCATGGGGGCAAAGTAGAGGTACAAAGCGAGCTGGGCAAAGGCAGTCGCTTTGATGTTTTCATTCCAATCACCCGACCATGACCCAAGAACGCATCCGGCTTTTGCTGGTAGAAGATGATCCCAACTTAGGAACAATTTTGCAGGAATACCTGGAGGTAAAGGGCTACGCTACTGCCCTGTGTACCGATGGAGAGCAGGGCTTCGTAGAATATGCCAAAGGAGGATACGATGCTTGCATTTTGGATGTGATGATGCCGGTGAAGGATGGCTTTACCCTGGCCAAAGAAATTCGGAAACTGGACCAGCACATCCCGATCATTTTTCTCACCGCCAAATCCATGAAAGAAGATACCATTGAGGGTTTTCGCCTTGGGGGTGACGACTACATCACCAAGCCTTTCAGCATGGAGGAACTATTGGTGCGGCTTCAGGCGATCTTTCGTAGAATCAACCAAGGAGCGGGAGGCGTGAGCTCCCGGCGGACGTACCAACTGGGACGCTACTTTTTCGATCCACATCAGCAGTCCCTTACCGAAGGCGAAGAGGTGAAAAAACTCACTTCTAAAGAAAATGAATTGCTAAAGCTGCTTAGCCAAAACCTCAACAATACCCTCGACCGCTCTTTTGCGCTGAAGGCCATTTGGAATGATGACAGCTATTTTAATTCTCGAAGCATGGACGTTTACATCGCCAAATTGCGCAAGCACCTAAAAGACGAACCCAAAGTTGAGATCGTGAACGTTCACGGCAAAGGATTTAAACTTTTGGTCAAATAATTGTGCTACCCGTTATGGAATTGAAAGTGCAATAGCACCTTTCTTCCGGATCACAGGACTTTCGGTTATGCAAAGCAGTACCTGTCGATCTGCGGGTTTAGCCAAAAAAGCTGGTTAGCTCCCTCAGGTAAAAGCGGTTGATGAATGCTTCAACCGCTTTTCTTTTTGCTGCAAAAGCGGGGTGAGGGGTGGGAAATACTCGAAAATGCTATAAGGAAGGGGTGCGACCGCCATCCACCGGCAGGTTAATACCATTGATGTAGCCCGCAGCTGGCGAAGCCAAAAAGGCAATGGCGCTGCCTATCTCTTCAGCTTTGCCTACGCGTTTCATTGGAACCACTTGTGCCATTGCGTCCAACACCTCGTCTACCGACTTGCCGGTTTTTGCCGCTTTGTTTTCTGCAATGGATTGCAAGCGCACGGTATCGGTAGCTCCCGGAAGCACATTGTTTACGGTAATGTTGTGCTGGCCCAATTCATTGGCCAGGGTTTTTGCCCAATTGGCCACAGCGCCCCGAATGGTATTGGAAACGCCCAGGTTGTTGAGTGGCGCTTTTACAGAGGTAGAAATCACATTGATAATTCGTCCGTAACCTGCCGATTGCATTCCAGGTGTCAAGGTTTGCACGAGGTGATGGTTGCAAACCAAATGCTGCTCAAAAGCCGCTAAAAATTCAGAAACTCCAGCTTTGATAGCAGGCCCTCCCGCAGGCCCACCGGTATTGTTGACCAAGATGTGAATGGGAGCGTTTTCAGCTACGTAAGAGGCAACAGTAGCTTTAACGGCTTCCGGATCTGAAAAATCGGCGACTAAGGTTGCGTGCGGGCGATCTACCGGAGAAAGTGTGGCAACGGCCGCCTTTAATTTATCGGCGTTACGGGCCAGCAATATGACGCGTGCGCCCAACAAAGCAAGTTCTTGTGCGGCTGCCAATCCGATTCCCTGAGTGCTGCCACACACCAAAGCGGTTTTTTGGGTAAGCTGAAGATCCATAAGTGTTGATTCAGTTAGTTCTGCGGACGAATGTAAGGTTTCCAATAGTAAGGTATTCATGTAAGGCTGACCGAATAGAAGACCGGAAGCCTTTTTTTGAATTGCATTCAATAACCAAGGGAAACCCCAAGATTCTTTTAACTTTATTTCGTTCGTTTCACCTATTCATTACCAAAACCTTATTTATGAAAAAACGCTACACTCTTAGTGCGTTGGCTTTATTAGTCTCAATGGGTGCTTCTCTGAATGGAAAGGCACAAGTTACCATCGAAGGCGATCACGTGAGCCTCGACCAATATCCAAAATATGAGGAGGTCGTATCGCAGCGCGGAGCTCAAGAAAGAACTTTTCAAGGCCCTGATGGGAGGTACATCAAGCAACAATCCGGTGGTTTTCTTAATTATCAAAATAATTCAGGAAATTGGACTCCTATCGACGACCGTTTAGTCCAAAATGGACAAACGCTGGAAGTAGCCTCTACTGGTCTGCCCATTTCGCTCGACCTTACTTCAGGAGCTACCCAAATGACCTTGGAAGGTGGTCAATTCATTGCTTATGGTGATCAATTATCCATCACGTTACAAAGTGTTTCAGGGGAAGCATACCATACTTTGAACGCAACTACTGGCACCCAACAAGTTGTAAACGGAAAAGAAATCACTTTTAACGATGCATGGCCGGGTATCGATCGGCATCAACGCATTGAATACTATCTCGTTGAGACCGATTACATTCTTGGAGCGCAACCTGCTATGGGTAATCCAGGAGAGGTGATGCTGTTCAACGATGTGGTAACCCTCCCCGCCGGATGGACCTTCCGCAATGGAGTTGGTTTTCATAGTCAATACGGATGGCAAGGAACCTTGGATATTCTCAACGCACAGGGACAACGCGTAGGTGGATACGAATTGCCCATCTATTATGACAATTCGAACAAAAAAGGCAGTGATCATTGGATGCACGGGAGCTACGTGCTTCACCACCATCCTGCCAACAACCAATGGGATGTGGCTGTAGCGGTTCCGGTAGATTGGCTGCTCGATGGCGACCGGGTTTACCCTGTAACCATTGACCCTTCTATTTTGAATACCTATAACACCGGGGCTATTCTGAACAACTTCAACATGCCTTCTGCCACATGTAATGGTATCTTAACCTTTACGGTTCCAATGGCGTCCAACGTTGACTTCTTGAATACTTCTTACACAATGATCGCGCAAAGTGGTGCTTTCCTGTCGGAGCAAGAGGCTTCCATCATTGGGCCCACCGCTACTTTCGGAACTACAGGCATGGGAGGATTCACCGGAGGAACACAAACCTGGACCTTGAATAACCTCAACATTGCCAATGGCGCGGTGGCAGGTACTTCAGTGGACATTGAGATTCAGCCCTGGCGTACCTGGGGTGGAACGTTGTGTGATTCCATTTACCAGTACATCCCTAACAACACCTGGTCGGTAGAGTTATTTTTCAATCTGCCAGCACCACCAACTGGCATTGTTGGCCCTGCCGCTATTTGTTTGGGCGACAGCGCTTTGTTCACCGGAACGGGTATTATTGATACCCTGCAGTGGTTTACCGGAGCCTGTGGCGCAAACGCCGGTGGTACTTTCATCGGTCAGGGAGATTCCATTTTCCTGGCTCCAACTTCTACAACTACCTATTTTATCCGCAATGCGACTTCTGGAGGCGATTTCAGCGCCTGTTTCGATTTTACCGTGATTGTTTCTGAGCCTGCAACCTCTATAACGAGTGTTACTGATGTTACCTGTAACGCCGGTATGGATGGACAGGCCGAGGTAAGTGCCAGTGGTGGTTTAGGACCTTACACCTACACCTGGCTGAGCAGTGGTACGGTGAATGCCATCGACTCTAACTTGATGGCTGGAACGTATCAGGTGGCCACTATGGACACCCTGGGTTGTGAAGATACACTTGGGGTAGTTGTTGGTGAGCCAGCTGCGGTAGCCACTATGGCTAATGTTACTGGTATTTCTTGTGCCGGTGATACCAATGGTATGATTGAGGTAACCGACATTTCTGGTGGAACTCCCTTTGGAGGGTATGTTCTGGAAACGGCGGGACAATACGGTCCACTCAATGGAACGGGTACCAACGTGCCGCTGGGAGACGATGTCGTATCTCCTGCCATTGCGCTTCCTTTTACCTTCAAGTTTTACGATGTGGACTATACAGATGTCTACATTTCTTCCAACGGCTTCCTGGCCTTTGATCCGGGAACACCAAGCGGATGTTGTACTGGGCAAAACCTGCCAAACCCTTTTACGCCAAACAATGTAATTGCGTTTGCCTGGGAAGATTTGAATACCAATACTGGAAGCGGTGCGGTAGAATATTACACCGTAGGAACTGCGCCCAACCGGGTATTTGTGGTAGAGTTTAACAACGTGCATTTGTGCTGTGGTACCGCTACGCCAACCATTACTACGCAAATACACCTGCACGAAACCACCAACCGTATCGAGATTCACACGGCACAAGCCATTTTCACGGGCTTCAACAACGCTACTATGGGTATTGAAAATAGCTTGGGATCACTGGCGCTCACAGTACCCGGTCGTAATTCTCAAACCTGGGATACCATCATCAACGATTATGTGGCGTTTGTGCCTACCCTCCCTTATCAGTTGGGTTGGTCCAATGGTGATTCTGTTGGGACCTTGGACAGCCTCGGCGGAGGAACTTACACTGTAACCATTACCGATGCTGCCGGATGTACTGCCTTGGATTCTTTCAGCATTGTGGTGCCCGATCCAGTCACCGTAAACCTTACTTCTACCGATATTACCTGCTTCGGCGATAACAACGGTATGGCTAACGTATCAGCAATGGGTGGAACCATGCCCTACGACTTTATGTGGAGCGATGGCGACAGTGCTACTTCAAAAATGAACCTGACGCCGAATACCATGCTCTCGGTAACCGTTACTGATGCCAACGGTTGTCAGGATTCTTCGGCTACGATCACCATCAACGAGCCGACCCAGGTCATGGCCTCGATCAGCAATTCCATTGATGTATTCTGTGCTGGTGATGCCACAGGTTCGGCTTCGGCTATGGGAGCCGGTGGAACACCACCCTACAACTACATTTGGGACGATGCCAACAGCCAGTCGACTCAGCAAGCATCTAACCTTTCTTCTGGCACCTACAACGTAACGGTAACGGACGACAACGGTTGTACTTCTACGACCAACATCGCCATTACCGATGTCAATGCCTTGCCAGTAGTTTCCTTGGGCAACGATACCACTATCAACGATGGCTTCCTCGTGCTCGATCCAGGGCCTGGTTTTATTGCTTATCAGTGGTTGAATGGTACGACTAACCAAACCTTGTCGGTAACTTCTACGGGTACTTACTGGGTAATTGTAACCGATGGTAATGGGTGTACCAATGCCGATTCTATCAACGTGATCGTTGAAACTCCGGTGGGCATTGCTGAAATCAACAACAACCCACTGTCGGTTTATCCGAACCCCAGCAACGGAGAGTTCTTCCTCAACAGCCTGAAAGGTGAGCAGGAAGTAGCCCTTTCGGTGATGGACATCAAAGGGCGCACGGTATGGGCCAAAACGTTGAACATGACCGCTGGTCAAACCGAAATTTTGAATCTTGAAGATCAGGCACAAGGAGTGTACATTATGTCCGTGACAACGGCTGATGAAACCTTCCAATACCGCCTTATTGTAGAATAAACAACGTTTTTTCGTTGTTGTACCAGGCGAACTCCTTCCGGGGAGTTCGCCTTTTTTTGTTACCTTTAGCCGCATCCTTAAAACGTTTCTATGGCCCTTTCTCGACCTTTCAATCTGCAAAAATGGATAGACGAAAACCGGGACTTGCTCAAGCCACCGGTGGGGAATAAAAACCTCTATCGAGAGGCCGGAGATTTCATCGTGATGGTGGTTGGTGGACCCAATGCGCGCAAAGACTATCACTTCAATGAAACTGAAGAATTGTTCTACCAATTGGAAGGTGAAATCTTGGTGAAGGTGCAGGAAAACGGGAAAGCAGTAGATATACCCATCAAGCCTGGTGAAATGTTTTTGCTCCCTGCCCGGACACCCCATTCTCCGATTCGTTCCGAAGGCTCGGTTGGATTGGTGGTAGAAGCAGTGCGCAAAGGCCGCGAAATGAACGATGGGCTCATGTGGTTTTGCGACAATTGCAACGAAAAACTTTACGAGGAATACTTTGAGCTACACGATGTAGAGAAAGATTTCTTAGGCGTTTTCAAAAAGTTTTACGCTTCAGAAGAACTGCGCACCTGCAACAATTGTGGATCGGTCATGGAAACCGATGCACGGTTTGTTTGAGCGACCACTACCATTCATTTTTCTCCCTGAATTTCGTTTCCTGGCATGAAGGACCTCTTTACGATTGATATTCATACCCACATTCTCCCTGAGAACATTCCCAATTTCCGGAAGAAATTCGGCTATGGTGGGTTCATTCACTTAGATCATCATTGCCCCGGTTGTGCCCGGATGATGATGGACGACAAGTTTTTTCGGGAGGTAGAAGACAACTGCTGGAGTGCCGAAAAGCGCATGGAAGAGTGCAATCACCAGCATGTAGACGTACAGGTACTCTCTACCGTACCGGTGATGTTCTCCTATTGGGCTACTCCTAAGGATACCCTCACACTGTCCAAGTTTTTAAACGACCACATCGCAGAAATTGTAGAACGTTATCCCACTCGGTTCGTCGGTCTGGGCACGGTGCCGATGCAAGATCCCAAACTAGCCATCAAAGAGTTAGAGCGCTGCATGAAGATTGGCCTTTCAGGCATCCAGATCGGTTCCCACATCAACGACTGGAACTTGAGTGAACCCGCTCTTTTTCCAGTATTTGAAGCAGCCGCAGAATTGGGAGCCGCCATTTTTGTGCATCCTTGGGATATGATGGCCAAAGACAAAATGGAGCGCTATTGGCTTCCCTGGCTGGTGGGCATGCCCGCCGAAACTTCCCTGGCCATCTGTTCTATGATCTTTGGAGGTGTTTTCGAGCGCCTGCCCGATTTACGGGTAGCTTTTGCCCACGGAGGCGGCTCCTTCCCGGCGACCATTGGCCGTATCGAGCATGGCTTTGATGTGCGTCCTGACCTGTGTGCCATCGACAATCCTGTAAACCCCAAATCTTACTTGGGTAAGTTTTGGTTGGATTCACTGGTGCACGACCCTCAAATGTTAGAATTTGTTGCGGGTTTGATTGGCAAAGACAAAGTAGCCCTCGGCACCGATTACCCCTTTCCGTTGGGTGAATTGGAACCGGGCAACCTCATTCACAGCATGCCCTGGACTTCGGAAGACAAAGAAATGTTGCTGAGTGGTGCTGCGCTCAAGTGGCTCAACCTGCCCAAAGGTAAATTTGTGAAAGCCGCTAAAAGTCAGGCCCGTTAACGCACGAGTGTAAGGTGTCCGAACCGCTCCTTTTCCGACCCGTAAATATCGGAATAGGTCACCCGCCATACATAGACACCAATGGGGGCATCCTTGCCTTTGAACCGACCGTCCCAACCTTCATTGATGTTGTTGGTTTGGAAGATCATATCGCCCCAGCGGTTGAAAATTTTAAGGTCGTAATCCAAAATATTGTAACCGTAGAGCGCAAATTCATCGTTGTCGCCATCCTTGTTTGGGCTAAAGGCATTTGGAAAGTAAATAGAGCTCACCAAAAACGCATTGACCGAGTCAATGGCTTCACAACCGAATTCATCTACCACATTCAGGTAGTACTTAATATTGGTGCTCTGTGAAGTGACGATCGGATCGAGACAATCCGTACAACTCAAACCAGTAGTCGGGCTCCAGGAGAAGGTGCTTCGGGGCGGAACGATTCCTTGTAGCTGTACCTGTTGCCCATGGTCGAGCACAATGTCTTCGCCGGCACTGGTAACCGGAATGGGGTATACATGCGCAATGACCGAATCGGTACCTACACAGCCTGAGGTATCGGTAATGGCGATGGTAAACTGCGTGTTTTCAAAAATAACCCCGGTTGGGTTGGCAATGGTAGGGTCATTCAAAGGTGGAGCCGGAGTCCAGGCATAGGAACTCACTGGAAAGGAGCCGCTGGCCTGCAGTTGGAATACATCCCCCGCACAAACCGTATCCGGTTCCTCTACATCAATTTGCATTTCACCCGGAACAAAAATGTCAATGAAAGTAGTATCGGGCAACGTGCACTGTTCAACATCAAAAGCAATCAGCCGCACCCGATAAGAACCTCGCTGCGCATACAAATGATTTTCGGGCTTTTTTGCGAATTCAGGATTGCTACCATCTCCAAAATCCCATTGAAAACCGGAGGCACCAGAACTGTTGTTGATGAACTCGATTTCTGCGGGTAGTTTGCACAAGGAACCCACAGGAGCAAAAGTAGCATCTGCCTTAATCACGTTCAAATCAAACTTGAAAACCGCCACGTTGCAGTTGCTGGCTCCATTCACCCGCGACCAGGCTCCTGGTGTGGTAGGAAAATCATCTTGTCCGGTACACCCGGCACAAACTGCCTGATACACGTTCCCATTTTTGTCGAAACGGCTGGTTCCTCCATCGCAGTGCTCGTTGCTTACATTGCCACCAAAAAAGGTGCTGTACAGCAGGGTATCGGCATCTCTGGTCAGTACCATCAAATAGAAATCGCTTCCGTCGGTGGTGGTTTGCACCGCACCTTGCGTAATAGGTAAGCCGGTAGTGGTGCTTTGTGTTGGACCGCCATTTTGCCGGTTGACGTTCCCCCCCCAACCCGATACATAGATTTGGTCGCACTCGTTGACCAGAAAAGCACTGAGTGTCAAGTCTACCGCGCCAGAACCGGTACCAAAAACTGTGGACCATACCGTGCTTCCCAAACCATTGGATAGTTTGTGGATGAATTGACCACTGTTTGGATTGTTGTACACCTGGCCTACAATTGGGTAGGATCCCTCCGATTGCCCCAAAACATACACATTGTCGTTGGCGTCCAGTTGCACAAAGTACACCTGATCATAAGCCGTGGTACCAATAAAAGTAGAAGCCACAAAGGCGGTTCCTGCGGAATTGATATGGGTGATGAAACCGTCCACATCTCCAATTCTACCGGGGTTAATCACTGAACCCACCGTTGGAAAATTAGTGCTGTTAGTTCCTCCTACTGCATAGGCATCGCCACTGGCATCGAGTTGAACTGCATAAGCTGCATCGTCTCCACCACCTCCCAAAAAAGTGCTCCAGGTAATGGCATTGAGGTTGGGTGTCATTTTAAAGATTACTCCATCAGTCAATCCACCTCCATACGAAGGCTGTGGCGATGCACCGGCCACTGGAAAGTTGGGCGATGCAGTAGAAGAAGCCACGTAGACGTTGTCGGTCAAATCCACTACTATTTCACCCCTAAAAATGTCACCATAGCTATAGTTTAGCGGGGTAGACAAGTTGAGTCCATCGTTATCAGTGCCTCCTACAAAAGTGGAAGCAAGCAGGTTGGCTCCGGTTGGATTGAGTTTGGAAACAATAATGTCTGATCCGGCAGTATAGTCGATGAGAGGAAGCGTTGTAGCAGTTCCCCCCGCAAATTGAGTATCGTACGATCCGTTGATCACCGGAAAATTGCTGGAGCTCGTGGTGCCAAGAATCAAAAGTTCATTTAGGCTGTTGACCACCAAACTATGGGGAGCATCGTTTCTTGAGCCGCCCAAATAGGTGGAATAAATGAGGTTGGTGCCGGTGGCATTGAACTTAGAAATCGAGATGTCGGTACCGTTTTGAAGGGCCCCATCTCCACCACCAAAAGTAGTTTGATAGGCCCCGGTGGTAAAGGGGTAGCCACCACCAAATACAATTCCACCTGCATAGGTGTTTCCATCGGCATCGTAGGTAGCAGTAAAACCCCAGTTGTCACTGGAGCTGCCAGTGTAGGAGGCAAACACCAGCAAAGGATCGATCACCAATGGAAGGTCTTTCTGGTAATTCCTCCCCAAGCGAAAAGTGCTCACGTTGTTGCGCAAGCGGAATGCGCATGGAACGGCTACCTTTTCTCCGTCGATGATTTGATAAGCGTAGGGCTTTTGTTCCACCAGTTCGTTGACTGAGGTGGTGATGTAGAGCTTTTGTTGACGAATCCGCAAACCTTCCACACCTTCATAGGCCATCTGAATTTGACCTGGGTCAGCACCAGGCGCAACAATGAAATCGTATTTCAGGGACGACCCATGACCGTAGATTCGAAAGTCGATGCCTTGGTAAATCTCTCGATAATTGACCTCCGCATATTGGAGCACGCGACTGGCCCATTTGGACGAGTCGTTGCCGATGTAGTAATTGAGGTAAGCTGATTTTTGATGGCTTCCATCAATTTCTGGTTGAATATCAGCACCAACAAATTGCATTTGAAAAGCGTGCCCACGAATGTTTCGATCTGCTGGTCCGCCAAAGGGAATGGCCCCATGATGCATGTCATGGATTTTTCGAACATCGTCTTGGTGCAAAAAATCGTAAGTGAGCCGGTCTTTTTCCAACCACAACTTTCCTCCTGGAAGATCGGCTTTGAACCGCACATTTTCATTCCATTGCCCCTTATTTTGAGCAAAAGAAAGGTCGGAATGAATTTCTGCATGGTCGTGGTGCTGTGCTGTCGAAACGACAGACCAGAGCAAGGTGCATAGCAAGCCCACAAACCACCGGAAGTTCATTAGCGGAGTCAAAATGGAGTTAATGTACCTTAAAAGTACTGCTTTCACCTTAATTGGTTGATTAGAAAGACGTTTTCGGAGTCTATTAGTTGTCTATAGTTGGTCACATGTCGGGCTTTAATAACGATCGACTTGGTATCCTATTTTAGCATGGAGGGTTTTGGTTTAGGGTAGTGTATCAGATTGAATACCTTAATTTCGCTGGCCAGGAAAATTCTTATGAGTGATGCGATCAAACACGAGTGCGGAATTGCTTTAGTTCGCCTTCGCAAGCCCCTCGATTACTACTACGAAAAATACCAAACACCATTATACGGCCTCAATAAGCTGTATCTCCTTATGGAGAAACAACACAACCGAGGTCAGGACGGAGCCGGCGTGGCCAACATCAAATTTGATGTAGCGCCCGGAAACCGCTACATCAGCCGTAAGCGGGCGATTGGCAACCAACCGATCAAAAAAATTTTTAAAAGCATCCACGAGCGTTTCGAAGCCTTGCGTGAGCGCTTTCCCGACCAGGAGTTGACCCCCGAACTCCTCAAAAATAATGCCCCGTTTAGCGGAGAAATTTTTCTCGGCCACCTGCGTTACGGCACCTTTGGCGAAAACTCCATTGAGGCTTGCCATCCCTTTTTGCGGCAAAACAATTGGATGACCCGAAATCTGGTGGTGGCGGGGAATTTCAACCTTACTAATGTGGATGAACTTTTTGGTCTCCTGGTGGAGTTGGGTCAGCATCCCAAATTAGAAGCCGATACCGTTACGGTGATGGAAAAAATCGGCCACTTCCTCGACATGGCCAACGAGGAATTGTTTCGCAAATACAAAACGCTTGGCTATCCCAACAAAGACATTTCTTCCCTCATTGCCCGCAACCTGGACATTCCTCAGATTTTGCGCCAATCGGCCGAAAGCTGGGATGGCGGTTATACCATGGCCGGTTTGATGGGGCACGGTGATGCATTCGTATTGCGCGACCCTTCCGGTATTCGACCTGCCTATTATTACGAAGACGAAGAAGTGATTGTGGTAGCCTCTGAACGTCCTGCCATTCAAACTGCTTTCAACCGAACCCGTGAGGAGGTCAAAGAACTCGACCCAGGGCACGCGCTGGTGATGAAAAGAGCAGGTGACATAGAAATAGCAGAAGTACGAAAGCCCATGGAAAAACGGGCTTGTTCTTTTGAGCGCATTTATTTTTCTCGTGGCAGCGATCACGAAATCTATCAAGAGCGGAAAGAGCTTGGGCGGGTTTTAGTGCCCAAAATTCTCGAAACGGTAGACCACGATCTCGACCATACGGTCTTCTCCTTCATTCCCAACACCGCAGAAACCAGTTTCCTGGGCATGGTGAAAGGGCTGGAGGATTACCTCAACGACTACAAGCACCGCCGAATCGTTGAACTTGGCCCTCATCCCGACTCCGATACCCTGCAAAAAATTCTCAACATCCGTCCTCGGGTGGAGAAAATAGCCATCAAAGATGCCAAGATGCGCACCTTCATTACCCAAGACAGTGGTCGGGATGATTTGGTGACCCACGTGTACGACATTACTTATGGTACCATTGAGCGGGGAGTTGACAATCTGGTGGTTATCGACGATTCTATTGTTCGGGGAACTACCTTGAAGCAGAGTATTCTGCGGATTTTAGATCGGCTTGGTCCAAAAAAGATTGTAGTCGTTTCTTCAGCGCCTCAAATTCGTTACCCGGATTGCTACGGGATCGATATGGCGAAAATCGGCGACTTTATCGCTTTCAAAGCGGCCATTGCTTTGCTGAAGGAAACGGGACGTAAAAAAGTGATTGACGAGGTGTACCGGAAAAGCCTTGCTCAGGCAGATTTGCCCAAGGAGCAAATCGTCAATTACGTGAAGGAAATCTACGCTCCCTTCACAGACGAAGAGATTTCTGTTAAAATTTCCCAAATATTACGCCCAAAAGAAATCAACGCCGAGGTGCAAATTATCTACCAAAATCTAAAGGGTTTGCATGGAGCTTGTCCAAAAAACCTTGGTGATTGGTATTTCTCAGGCGACTACCCCACTCCTGGTGGAAACAAGGTGGTGAACCGCGCCTTTATCAACTACGTCGAAGGCCGGGACGAGCGCGCTTACTGAGCCTGAAAAGGCATCCATATTTTTGTTATTTTACCGCTCAGCAACCAATGCTGACTTATTTGTTATTGGTATGAACAAGCGGATTTTAACGATCAGTGCCCTCGCAGGAAGCGTATTAGTGTTCCTGTATTTTTCGCTCAGCGGAGGAGATACCGGAGATGCTGAGATCGTTGCTGAAGTGGAGAAGGGCCCCTTCGAGGTACGTGTTTATACGACCGGCGAATTGGAAGCTAAAAACTCAGTAGAAGTAAAAGGTCCTCGAGGTTTGCGGGCAGCCAGTATTTGGCGGGTACAAATTACCAACATTGTTGACGAAGGAACGGTCGTTAAAAAAGGCGAATACATTGCTTCGCTTGACCGCACGGAAATGGCCAATAAGCTGAAAGACGCCAATACTGAGGTACTTCAAAGCCAGTCTCAATACACCCAATCTCGATTAGATACGGCGATTGACTTGCGCTCGGCAAGAGAAAACCTGGCCAACCTTGAATACCAATTTCGGGAGGCAAAAATCACCCTTGAGCAATCGCAATACGAACCTCCCGCCACCATCCGTCAGGCGGAAATCGACCTTGAGAAATCCGAAAAATCGCTGGAAGAGGCACACGATAATTATTCTTTGAAGGTGCAACAAGCCAAGGCTAAAATGCAAGAGGTAGAAACTTCGCTTACCATTGCAAGGGCCAAAGTTGATCAACTCAATTCGCTGCAAAATGATTTTGAAATCCTCGCTCCTGAGGATGGTATGGTGATCTACAAAAGAGATTGGAACGGCAAGAGAGTTGCGGTAGGTTCTGAGATAGGCGCATGGAATCCTGTGGTTGCTACCTTACCGGACCTTTCGGTGATGATTTCTAAGACTTACGTCAACGAGGTCGACATTCGTAAAATAGAACGGCAGCAAGAGGTGGAAGTCACCCTCGATGCCTTTCCCAAAAAAAAGTTGTCGGGCCGGGTGATCAAAGTCGCCAACGTAGGGGAACAAATGAAAGGCACCGATGCCAAAGTTTTCGAAGTCTCTATCGAAATCAACGAAAATGATACTACCCTGAGGCCGTCCATGACCACGGGCAACAACATTATTACTACTAAGCTCGACGATGTGGTGTTTGTACCCTTAGAGGCCATCAACAACCAGGGTGATACCTTGATGTTTGTTTACCAGCGTACCGGTTTTGGATTGGTAAAGAAAGAAGTGCGCACCGGCATTGCCAATGAAAACTACTCCGTTATTGAAGCCGGATTAAATCCCGGTGATCAGATACTACTCAGTCGGCCGCTCAACGAAGAAGACATCACCATCGAACGGTTGGAGGACGACAAAACCATGGCAACTTTCCGCTAATTATTATGGTTCGGGAAAGACTCTTAACCAACCTACTGGTTGCCTTCGAGTCGCTGGCTTCGAACCGCCTGCGCTCCTTGCTCACTGCTTTAGGGGTGATTTTTGGCGTGGCAGCGGTGATTGCCATGCTGGCCATTGGCAACGGAGCTAAGAAAGAAGTACTGGATCAGATTGCCCTGGTTGGCGTGAATAATATTGTCATCACCCCGATGTTTGAAGAAGGGGAAGATGGAGCAAGCGACAGTGACAAGGAAGTCCAGAAACAATTCTCTCCCGGCCTCAGTCTTTTAGATGCAGAAAGCCTTTTAAAGGTCATCCCTTCTGTAGAGCGCATTAGTCCCGAAGTGGTCATCGAAACCAGTTTGGTAAAAAGTGGAAAGAGCAGCAAAGGACGCCTGGTAGGGGTAGACCCTTTTTACTTTGAAGTGGGAAACTTCGAATTGGAAAAGGGCCGCATGTTCAATTCCGTGCAGCTGTTGGAAGGCGCTAAAGTGTGCATCATTGGTCAGGAAGTACGGACCCGGTTTTTTGCAAAAGAAGACCCTATTGGAAAATACATCAAGTGCGGTCCGATTTGGCTGAAAGTGGTAGGTGTCCTGCGTGAGAAAAAGCTCAGTGATCAAGCCATCAAGGCATTGCGCATTCGAAATTTCAATTTGGAGGTATATACTCCGATCCGTACCGTTTTGATTCGGTATCAAAACCGTGCCCGCACAAAAAAATTGGACCCAAAAAAAGGATCAAACAATAAAAAAGAGGAAGAGGCATCGGAGGTTACCGAAAACATCAACTACCATCAGTTAGATCGTCTTACCATCAAAGTGAGCCAAACCGAGTTGATGGCCCAAACGGCTGAACTGGCCACGCGTATGCTGCTCCGCAGGCACCAGGATGTACCCGACTTCGAAGTACGCATACCCGAACAGGAACTCAAGCAAAAACAACGTACGCAGGACATATTTACCACTGTATTGGCCGTTATTGCCGGCATCTCCCTGCTGGTGGGAGGCATTGGTATCATGAACATTATGTTGGCCTCAGTGCTCGAACGCATCAAAGAGATTGGGTTGCGCCTTTCTCTCGGTGCCCGAAAAAACGACATCGTTTTTCAATTTGTGTTCGAAGCTGTACTCATTAGTGCTTCAGGTGGTTTGCTTGGCGTGCTATTGGGTGTCGTCTTTGCCTATGCCGCCAGCATTTTCGCAGAGATAGAAACGATCATCTCTGGTTGGTCTATCTTAATTTCATTCACGGTAAGCTTGTTGATCGGTTTGATCTTTGGCATCATGCCGGCCAAACGCGCGGCCGAACAAAATCCCATTAATTCCTTACGCCATGATTAGGCATTTGCTGTTGAGCTGCCTTTGTCTGGTATCGGGGTATTTGGCCGCCCAGCCGATTACCCTCACCCTCGAAGATGTAGTCGCTATCGCCCAAGAACGTTCGCCAGAGGCGCAACGTGCAAAAAATACGTATGAAAACCGCTATTGGGCCTTCAAAACGTTCAAGGCCCGTCAACTGCCCCAGCTGGTCTTCGATGGCACCGTGCCCAGCTTCAACCGATCCTTGGTTTCCAGTAACACCGGACTGGATGGAAACGAAAGCTTTGTGTTGGGCCAAAGTTTGGACCTATCGGGCAGCCTTCGCATGAACCAAAACATAGGCTTGACAGGTGGAACCATTGGCTTGAGTACAGACCTTAGCAGGAGGGAAAACTTCGGGGATTCGCCCAGCTTGGTTTTTCAGCCCAATATCCTAAACCTGAATTACTCGCAGCCCATTGGTGGTTTCAATGCGTTTCGGTGGGATAACCGCTTGGAGCCGATGCGCATGGAAGAATCTACCCGAGAGTACCAAGCCAACATGGAAGATGTGGCCCGACAAGCCTCTGAATTGTTTTTCACCCTGCTGTTAGCGCAGAAGAACTTCGAAATTGCCCAAGACAACCTGGCTACCAACGATACCCTCTATCAAATTGCTCAAGGTCGGTACAACCTGGGAAAAATTGCGGAAAACGATCTGCTGCAATTGGAGTTGACCGTGATGAACTCCCGCGGTAGCCTCACACAAGCAGAAATAGACACCGAACAAGCCAACCTGGCCTTGGCCATATTTTTAGGGCTCACCGGGAAAGAAGACCTTCAATTGGAGGTTCCCAGTGAGATACCACGCTTTGAGGTAGATCCTAAAATGGCGCTTGAAAAGGCATTGGAAAACCGGGCCGATGTGATCAGTTTTGAACGCCAATTGATAGAAGCCCAGCGCGACATGGCGCAAGCCAAGGCCAACAACCGTCCAAGTATGGATTTAAGTGGATCTGTAGGCTTACAAAGTGTGGCTCCAACCGTTAATGAGGCCTATTCACAGCCCGATAACTTGCAAACTCTTCGGCTTACGGTTTCGGTTCCATTGGTTACTTGGGGGCAAAATAAAGCCTCTATGATGACCGCACAAGCCAATCAGGAATTGGTAAACCTCAACGTACAGCAACAGCAACTCAATTTCCAACAGGAGATTATGCTGTTGGCGCGTCAGTTTGAACTGCGCAGGCAAAGTGTAGACATTGCGATACGGGCCGACACCATTGCAGTGAGAAGGTACCAGATTACCGAGAAGCGCTACAAGGTAGGTAAGATCGATATTCTCGACTTGAATGTAGCTTTGCAAGAGCGCATCAATGCCCGTCAGGATTACATCAGGTCACTTCGAACCTTTTGGAGTACTTATTATGAATTGCGGCAAAAGACGCTTTTCGATTTTAAGTTCAACCAAACCATCTTTTACGAAACCGATCTTTGAATCTTAGTCTTCCAGTGCATAGCGGTAAATAAGGCTAATGCCAAACAAGTTTCCATCCGAAAAATCATTGGTGAGGGGATCGCCCCGATCTCCAAAGCGCAACAAGCTCACCGCTGCATCCAGCTGCTCGTTTTTTGGGTAAAAACGCATGCTTCGGAAAAAGCTCCGACCAAGCTGGCCTCGAAGCACCACTTTTGAACTGAGGTAACAATCCGCAAACAGGTATAGGTCGTTGGTTACTTTGTGCAAATAGATGCTTTCAAAACCTTCGTGCAAGCGAAAGGAGGTAACGTTGGCCAAAAAGCGCAAACCGGTGCTAAAGCGTTGGTGAGCCCGGTATTGCAAAGTACCGTTGATGGGGAGGTTACCAAAAAAGCGCCAGCGTTCCCCCATTTTCCAGTCGAGGCCGAAAATGGGAACGATCATAGGGCCAAAGAATTCTTGGCCATAGTAAAGCCCGTATTTGTAGGCAAGCCCTTCACGCTTCTGGTGAGTGAAAAGTAATAAGCCTCCATAAAGGAAATCTTCTTGACTAATGTCGCCCAGGTCGGAGCTCAACCGTGGAATGCCCATGAGCAATACCTTCCAGCTGTCGGCAAATTCTTGTTGATAGCCAATGGGCAAACCATATTGGTGAAAGGCATCATCGTTGTTGAAGCGGGTGGGGCCGGAAGACAAGCGCAGGTAGGAATAATAGGGCGAGAGAATCAAATACTTTCCATTGCTTAGCTTTAGGGGTAAGCGGGTTGCCACTTTGGCTTCTTCCACATCTATCTCACCTTGACTTTCTTCCACCTTGTTTCCGGGTGAAACCGTGGCACCAGCCGAGAAAAGGTCGAGGTATCCTTGCCCCCGGCAAATTCCGGCCAGGAGTAGGAATACGATAGTAATCCAACGAATCGACATCAAAAAGGGAAATTCCGGGCAGAAGATACAAGAAAATCAGGTTTTGGAGCTGCTTTCAATTGCTTCACTTCAATGGCTTACAGGTTCCGATAGCAATGATTATCTTGAAACACAAAGCATGGAATCGATGAATGAAGCGGCAATTATCAAGGCGTTCTATAACGCTTTTGCGCAAAAGGAAGTGGAAGCAATGGTGGCGCTGTACCATGATGATGTTATCTTTCGCGATCCGGCTTTCGGTACGTTAAGAGGAGAGGAGGCAAAGAACATGTGGCGTATGTTGATTGCCCGGGGAGGTGAAAAGCTACAAGTGACTTTTGATGTTGTGACCGCTCAAGGGGGAGAAGCAACGGCTGTTTGGGTGGCGATTTATCCTTATGGTCCGAAAAAACGACCGGTAATTAATCGAATCACGGCACACATGACCATTCGGGATGGAAAAATTGTTGCGCACCACGATGCATTTGATTTGTGGAAGTGGGCTCGCATGGCTTTAGGGCCAGCCGGGTGGCTGTTGGGTTGGTCGGGTTGGATGCACAACAAAATACAAATCATGGCCCGAAGCCGTTTAAAAGCTTATTGCGAAAAGCAAGCTAGCGCTACTAACGGCTAAATTGTTTGTCCGAGACCACCTCCTGCATACCTTTGGTGTCTTCAAAGTAAAAGAATTGAAGTTCTGGTCCACCGTATCTGCACTGCTTACCCCGTTATACCGGTCTCCCAAGTCCGTCTTTTTCACCTACCTCATTTATGCTTTTCTGGCCCGCTTCTACGGCTTTTTTCGCAGCGTCATCAATTGGGACGAAACTACCTACCTCTTGGGTGGTCGGGCGCTCAACCAGGGTCAGTCGCTGTACGTTGATTTTTGGGACTTTAAACCGCCGGGTGTTTTTTGGATCACCGCCGGCATCGATACCCTCTTTGAGGAGGGAATTGTGCCCTTTCGCATATTGGGTACTTTGGTGGTTTTTGGTACTGCTTTTTTTCTGTATCGACTGGTCCTAAAGGTAAACCCACAAGAAAAATTAGCAGCCTTCTTCACCGGTTTGTTCTATTTGTCGGCCATCTCTTTTCAGTCGCTTAGCTTTGGAATTGGTCGGGGAACCGGGCTGGAAGTCAACACCGAGCACCTCTTTCTTTTTTTCTCGGTTTTGGGCGCTTATTTCCTTTACGCCCGGCATCAAAAAGTACGAAATGCAGCCTTGGCTGGTTTGGCCTTGGGATTGGGGTTTCTCATCAAGTACTTCGTGGCCTTCGATATGCTGGCGCTTGGCTTGGTGTTGATCTTGCTCCACTGGGAAGAATACCGCTTGAAAAATTGGCCATCACTGCTTCTGCTGGGGCTCACTTTTACAGCATGCGCACTACTGCCTTTCGGCCTGTTGAACGCCTGGTACTATTTCGGTACCGACCTTTGGGAAGTTTGGGTAGACATTACTTATAATTCCGGGTCCAATTACTCCGGAGAGTCAAAAGGACTTCCCATTCTGAAAATGTTGGATGCTATTGGCAACGTGTTCTACTTTTCAGGGATTGTGAGCGCGGCCTTTATTGGCCTGTTGGTATCCTGGTTCCGGAAAAAATCGCCAGTAAAGGCACCTTATTTGAAAGGTTGGTTGCTTTGGTTTGTCATCACATTGATTGCGCCCATGTTGCCGGGCAAGTGGTTTACGCATTATTTCTACCAGGTATTTCCTGCTTTTAGCCTG
>ERZ1740068.21-NODE-21-length-89257-cov-26.874599_pt1 | contig 89257 bp, 64 predicted proteins | sample MGYA00581735_ERZ1740068 | MGnify/ENA primary metagenome ERZ1740068 (study PRJEB43018, sample SAMN04849740) | marine metagenome | isolation source: floating plastic debris | place: Pacific Ocean | collected 2008-08-30 | study: EMG produced TPA metagenomics assembly...
CGCCACACTGTCAGGCTTTACAAGCTTCTCTAATCACTTTTGTCCGTCAATCAGCGTCTGGGCAAACAAGGCGTTTCGAGAGTATTACGGCATGGGCAATGACGGACTTCGAGAATTAATCGAGGCTCCGCTCAGCAACCCCGATTGCACTCAAAGTTACGTTCGTGACGATACTGACGATACTCATGTGTTCACTACGGGCCAGTCTATCGAAGTAGAAGAGCCGGTCACGCGCCACGATGGAGTCGTTCGGCAATTTAATACGATTAAGTCAGCGATTCGGAATGAGGAGGGGGAAGTTGTATTGACAGTGGGCGCGTCCCGAGACATCAGCGATCGCAACGCTGCTGAAGAAAAGCTACGCCAGAAAGAGAAGCAGTACCGCCAGGTATTTGAGACGATCGTCGATGGCTTGGGGATTGTCGATCTTGAAGACGGGCAATTGGTCGAAGTCAATCCGGCCTATCACGAGATGCACGGCTACTCCTACTCGGAGTTCTTAGCCTTCCCCTACGCCGATATCGTGCATCCAGACTCACGCGCTCTTCTGGGACAATTTATTACTGATGTGCATGAGGGACGTGTCTTTACCTGCCAAGCTCAGAACCTGCATCGCAGCGGCAGTGTTCTCGATATTGAAGTCAAAGGAATTCCGTTCCCCTATCGCGGCAAAACTCACGCTTTGGTGCTGGTTCGCGACATTAGCGAAAAGGTCAAATTGGAGCGAGAGCGCGATCGTCAAGCTCAGGCGCTACAGTCGATCGTCGAAGGAACCGCCGCCCACACCGGCGACGACTTTTTCCGCGCCTGCGTCAAATCTCTGGCCGAGACGCTAGACGTGTCTTATGCCCTGATTGCTGAGGTCGATCGCTCCCAACCGGACGCACCTAAAGCAAACGTCATCGCCGCCTGGATGCAGTCAGACTTCGGCGAAAGCTTCCAGTACGATTTACTCGACACGCCTTGCCATAAGGTGCTCGAGCGAGGCAAGATCTGTCGCTACGCCGATTCCGTACAGGCGCTTTTCCCTGACGATCCCTACCTAGGAGCGCTTGGTGCGGAGAGCTATGTGGGCATTCCCCTCGTGGACTCTCACGGGACAGCAGTGGGCTTAATTGCCGTTCTCCACACCGAACCCATTGCCGAAGCGTCGGAATTCCAGGGGTCAATCCTAGAAATTTTCGCCGCGCGGGTGGGCGTAGAACTCGAACGGATGCGATCGGATAAAGCCCTAAAAGAGAAAGAGCGCATCTTGCAGCTCACGCTTCAGGCCGGGAAACTCGGCTGCTGGAGCTGGAATCGCGCCACCAATGAAGTCATTTGGTCAAACGGGCTCGAAGAGATGCTCGGGCTAGAGGCGAATTCTTTTGGCGGGACGTTTGAGGCATATTTGAATCTCATTCACCCAGACGATCGCGATGGGTTTCAGCAGGTCATCGGGCAAGCTTTGGTCAGCGGGCAGGAATATACGGCCGAACATCGCCTGTTGCTCCCTGATGGCTCGATTCAGTGGATGCGAGGACGTGGAGAAGTGTGGCGAGACGAGCACGGGGAGGCGATCGGTTTGCTCGGTTCTGTCTTGAATGACACGCCCCACAAGGTGGCGGAGATTGCACTGCTAGAGTCCACCGAGCAAATTCAGCAGCAGGCCCGGCAGGAGCAACTGCTCAACCAAATCGCCAACCAGATTCGCATCTCCCTCGATCTCGATTACATTCTCCAAACGACTGTCCGTGAGATCGGGCGATTCTTGAAAGTCGATCGCTGCTACTTTGCGTGGTACGTTCCCGACGAGACCGATGCACACTGGCACGTCATTGCCGAAGAGCGTCACTCCGACCTGTCGAGCTTGATGGGTCGGCACTCCGAAGACTGCCTGGGGCAACTCTTGGCGATCTTGCGACGCCTGCAGATTTTACGGGTCGATGAGGCGGCGACGGTCGAAGCGCCCGAGCTTCGCGACGCACTGGCAGCGTCGGAGCATCAGTCCGTGCTGGCGCTGCCGGTCTGGTCGGAGTCTTGCAGGTTCGGAGCGATTGCCTGCATTCACGAACGCGATGCGCGATCTTGGCGAGATGAAGATGTGGAATTCCTCGACGCGATCCTCGCGCAGGTGGCGATCGCGATCAATCAGGCGGAGCTATTAGCCCAAAGCCAAGCCCGGACAAAGGAACTCGAAGAACTGCTCGTCAAGCTACAGAGCACCCAAGCTCAGCTTATCCAAAGCGAAAAAATGTCCAGCCTGGGTCAGATGGTGGCCGGGGTCGCCCACGAGATCAACAACCCGGTGAGCTTTATTCATGGCAATCTGGTTCACGCCCGCGAGTATATGGAAGACCTGCTCGGTTTGTGCCTGCTCTATGAGGAGCATTACCCCGAGCCCCATCCCGATATTCGCGACGAAATCGACGCGATCGAGCTGGAATTTTTAAAAGAGGATCTGCAAGAACTGTTCCGCTCGATGAGTATGGGCACGCACCGCATTAACGAGATCGTTAAATCTTTGCGGACGTTCTCTCGCCTCGACGAAGCGGCGCTCAAAGATGTAGACCTCCACGAAGGCATCGACAGTACGCTAATGATTCTGCGGACTCGCCTGCGGGCGCAGGATTGGCGCTCGGAAATCGAAGTTATCAAAGACTACGGTGAGCTGCCGAAAGTCGAGTGCTACGCCGGGCAGCTCAACCAGGTGTTTATGAATCTGCTCGGTAATGCGATCGACGCGGTGGAAATGCGCGATCGCGCCGATACGGATTCACTCCCAGATTTGCCTCCAGATTCACCGTCCCCCCAACAGCCGCAGGTAGGCCGAATCCACATTCAGACAGTCCGGCAGGGCTGCAACATCACGGTTCGCATCAGCGACAACGGTAGCGGCATGGATGAGGAGACGAGAGCGAGTATTTTCAATCCGTTTTTCACCACCAAGCCCGTGGGCAAGGGGACGGGGCTGGGGCTGGCGATCGCCCATCAAATCGTCACCGAGAAGCACGGCGGCGCGATCGCCTGCGACTCGGAACCGGGCCAGGGTACGACTTTTACGCTGACGCTGCCGCTAGGCGGCCAAGGCGCATAGCGGCGAGGTCGCGCGCGCTAGGTGACAATGGGGGGGCTGCGAGTTCGCATCCCGACGGTGCTTCGGCCGATCGCCGCCTTTTCTACCCTTTCCGCTACTCTTCACTCCCTGCGACCCATGCCTTCCAAAATCCGCGTCGTTTCGATCGAAGATAACGAGCTGAGTCGTATTGGCCTCAACGCCGCCCTCGAGCAGACGGGCGAGATCGAGATCGTCGGCGATGCTGCAAACGGTCGCCAGGGATTGCAAGTGCTGGGCTCGGCGCTGCCGGACGTGGCGATCGTCGATATCGGCCTGCCGGACATCGATGGCATCGAGGTCGTTCAGCGCTTCAAAGAGCAGCACGATCGCGCCGAGACGCGGGTACTGATGCTGACAATGCACGACGACGATGACTCGATTTTGGCGGCGTTCGCGGCGGGGGCGGACTCGTACTGCCTCAAGGACACCGATATCGACACGCTCGTACAAGCCGTGCAGCTCACTTCTGAAGGCAACGCCTGGATCGATCCGACGATCGCCCGCGTCGTCCTCAAGCACAGCCAGGCTCCCGGTGAAGCGACGGACGAAGAGACGGACGCTGTTGCCATCCGCCCGATCGACCCCGAAGAGCGCCAAATCATTGAGTCCAGCCCGCTGACCGATCGCGAACTCGACGTGTTGCAGCTGATCGTCGCGGGTTACAACAACGCCACGATCGCCGAGCGGCTGCACATTACGGTCGGTACGGTGAAGACCCACGTGCGCAGCATCCTTAGCAAGCTGTGCGCCGACGATCGCACCCAGGCCGCCGTCCGCGCCCTGCGATCGGGACTGGTGGATTAGCACCAAGTAGCCTACACGGATCGGGGCAATTCGGTTTTCTCTACCTAAAGAGGGGCAAAATACCACCGATCTAACCCCAACAATCACCCTAAAGGTCGATTACGCCCGGGGGGGTCAGGGTCTTGAATAGACGGGCAAGGTTCGTTCACCTTCCCGATCCCTTGCCGTGCCACGGTACTTAGATCGCCTGCATTTTTCGATTTCTTTTTCTTTGGATGCATGCGAAGGAACTGACGCACTCCCAAAGGTTATTCCTTCTCAACCATGTTGCTCGCTTACCCGCCGATTCGCTTCCCCCACCCCGCACTTACACTCACGCACTTTCTGCACGCCGAGCCATCGCTGCCCCAGATCGCCCAAGAGATTCTGGGCTGCCCGGTGACGCGACGCATCGTCGATCGCCGAGGCCGAGTACTGCTCGAGGTGGGCAGCCTGATCGACTACGAGACGATCGAGCGCGCCGAGCGCGAGGGCTTCCTCGACGCGGTTATTGAAGCGGCCTACCGCTAGCGATCGACGCTCCCCTCCCTGCACCCAAGACGCCACGAAACACCACGACACGCCAAGAGTTCGGGCGCATGGGATAATTTCTTTAAGAAAAGTATCAGCAAGTTGAGAGTTTTACTCACGTCAACTGTCTATGCCTGGAGACAGATATTCAGCATCGGCAAAGTTCCATCCTCGGACAGACGCGCAACCCGCTCAAAACGACGAACATGTAGCTAACAGCCGAATCGAACTCCGGGGCTTAAATCCGCTGTAGTCCGATTCACGAGGGTGCGACGTTCGTAGGCTTTATTGCCGCGAGCCGATCGATTGCTCGCAGAACGATTGCATCTTATCGAGTTAAGAAAAGACTTTATGGTTAATACCCTTCCCAATCGGATCCGAGCTGAGAAACGCCGCAACGGCTATGACGCGACGGTTGCACGCTCGAGCGTTACACTCAACATCACCGTTCTCGGAGCCGGAGCTTGGGGTTCCGCCCTTGCCAGTCTGGCGCGCCGCAACGACCAGAACGTGACGGTTTGGTCGCGCCGCAGCGAAGTGACTCTCGCAGAGGCCATAGAAAACGCAGACATTATTCTCAGCGCCATCTCGATGAAAGGCGTGCGATCGGTGGCCGGACAGCTTCGCGATATCGGTCTATCGGACAAGACGATCCTGATTACCGCTACGAAAGGACTCGAGCCCGACACGAATCTGACGCCCTCACAAATTTGGCAGGACATTCTTCCCAGTACGCCGGTGGTTGTTCTCTCCGGTCCTAACCTCTCGAAGGAAATCGAGCAAGGTTTACCCTCCACAACGGTGATGGCCAGCCACAACGAACTTGCCGCCAAAACCGCGCAGCACGCTTTTGCCTCGGACAAATTTCGCGTCTACGTCAACAATGACCCGATCGGTACCGAGCTGGGCGGCACGCTCAAGAACGTCATGGCGATCGCCGCTGGTATCTGCGACGGCCTCGAGCTTGGCGTCAACGCCAAGTCGGCGCTAATTGCGCGATCGCTCCCGGAAATGATCCGCGTCGGCCAGATTTGGGACGCCTCTCCGGAAACCTTTGTCGGACTCTCTGGCCTCGGCGACCTGCTCGCAACGTGCAGCGGCGCACTGTCGCGCAACTACCGCGTTGGTTTCGGTCTCGCCCAAGGCAAGTCGCTAGAGCAAGTCATTGAGGAGCTGCAAAGCACTGCTGAAGGCATCAACACCACCCGCGTCTTGACCGCACTGGCTCGCAAGGAAGGGCTCGACCTACCGATCGCTCGCCACGTCTATCGCGTCATTGAAGGCGAGATTACCGCGATCGAAGCCGTCGATTCGCTGATGGGACGCGCACCCGAGCCGGAAAACATCCTGCCCGCAGTCGCAGCGTAAGCAGCATAATCCCCTGGATCGTGCCGTAGCAATCGCTACCGCGCTATCCTCGAAGACAGGACGAGTACCCGGTCTCCGGCAAACGGAAGTTTGCTAACGAGACCGGGTACTGTCGTCTCAATCGCTGCTTTTGGTGCTTCCTTATGACTCTATCCGTCTCCTCTCCGGCGATGCTCCGCGCAACCCTTCGACCCGCCGTGTGCGACTTGCAAGCCGACCTCGTAACGTGGCGTCGTCATTTGCACCAGCGCCCCGAGTTGGGTTTTAAGGAAATCGAGACGGCGGCGTTTATCGCCAGCAAGCTAACCGAATGGGGCATTGAATTTCGATCGGGCGTCGCCAAAACGGGCGTCGTCGCCATCCTTCCCGGCTCGCGACCCGGCCCCGTGTTGGGCATCCGCGCTGATATGGACGCGCTGCCGATCCAGGAACGCAACGAAGTCAGCTACAAATCGCAAACGTCAGGCCAGATGCACGCTTGCGGCCACGATGGCCACACCGCGATCGCCCTCGGCGTGGCGCGCTACCTGTCCGAACACCGCGACTTCGCCGGAACCGTCAAGCTAATCTTCCAGCCCGCCGAAGAAGGCCCCGGCGGCGCGAAGCCGATGATCGACGAAGCGGCGCTCAAAGATCCGGACGTGGACGCGATCGTCGGGCTGCACCTCTGGAACAACCTGCCGCTGGGAACGGTGGGCGTGCGTCCGGGGCCGATGATGGCGGCGGTGGAGCTGTTCGACTTGCAGATTCGCGGCAAGGGCGGCCACGGTGGCATGCCCCACCAAACCACCGACGCGATCGTGGTGGCCTCGCAGGTGGTAGGCGCACTGCAAACGATCGTGGCGCGCAACATCGATCCGATCGATTCAGCGGTCGTCACCGTCGGCCAGTTCAACGCGGGAACCGCCCGCAACGTCATTTCCGGAAGCGCCCAGCTCAGCGGTACGGTGCGCTACTTCAATCCGAAGTACGCCGACTTTTTCTCCGAGCGCTTCGAGCGAATTATCGGCGGTCTCTGCGCTGCTCATAACGCTGAATACTGCCTCAACTACTGGCGGCTGTATCCGGCCACCGTCAACGATCCGCGCATGGCCGATCTGGTGCGATCGGTGGCGGAACAAGTCATCGAAACGCCCCTCGGCGTCGTGCCCGAGTGTCAGACGATGGGCGGCGAGGATATGTCGTTTTTCCTGAATGAAGTTCCGGGCTGCTACTTTTTCGTCGGCGCGGCCAACGCCGATCGCGACCTGGCCTATCCGCACCACCACCCCCGCTTCGACTTCGACGAGGCGGCGCTGGGTACGGGGCTGGAAATCTTCTTGCGCTGCGTCGAGGCGTTTGGCGATCGGCCAGAAGCGTGGCTGGGACGCTAGGGCGTGTCATCAATTAGCGCCAGACCCTTTGCGGGGTGAGCAGTTGAACGCTCGCCCCAAAAATAAAGCTAGAGGCTGAACCCCTTACCGAGTAAAGGCTACAAATCTAATTAAAGACAGCCCCTAGTCGCGAAACCTATCGCTTTTTGCCGTGACACTGCTTGAACTTCTTGCCACTGCCGCACCAGCAGGGCTCGTTTTTCTTTGGTCGCCACGGCGGCAACATGTCCCCATCGACATAGAACCACCGCCCGGCTTCCTTGCGAAAGCGCGATCGTTCGTGGAGCTGCGCCACCTCTGCGCCACTGCGGTACACCGCCATAAACTCCACGACACCGGTGTCGTCACCACCACCACCGGCCTTTGTTCCCAACACCTTCAGCCCAACCCAAGTGGCACTTCTGGCGGTGGCGGCGATCGACTGGCGGGCGTTCGGCTGGCGCGAGTCGGGGTGCTCGGTGTTGACGAGGTAGTCGATATTCTTCAGACAGTAGGCGCTGTAGCGCGATCGCATCAGCGTTTCGGCGGTGGGGGCGGGCAGCTTGCCGTCGTGATACTGACCACAGCACTGGCCGAGCGTTCTCCCAGTGCCGCAAGGGCAGGGTTGTGTGGGGGAAGCAGCAGAAATCAGCATAGATGGGTTTAAAGCGCGGATTTCCCAGAAGTTTAGGGGGCAGCGTCCGGAGTGAGGCAGTTTCGTTGTAAAGAACGGGCGATCGCGGCAGCGGGCTCGGGCAGCGGCTCGGCGGTCGCCAGCATCTCAGAGAGGCCCCGGCACATATACTTCAGCGTGTGAGCTTCACCCGAGCGGTATCCCAGCGAAAAGATAACGGGATATCCCAGCACCAGCAGCGCCACAATAGCTCGCTCGAAACGTCTCCCATTCATCCTGCAAGACCGGCACTGCCACCGCCCCCACGAACTCCAGAACTCATCGGGATCGACCTCAAATATTCCCTGCCAGATTTCTTGAAAATAATCGCTTTCTGCCAGTTCCGCCAGCTGCGCCACGACTTCCGTCACTTCCTTAGCGCGAGTCTTGGTGCAATAACCGTAGCAGTCTCCTTCACGCAATCGCTTAGGTGGTCGTTCCTAGATTGTCATTGGCGCATCGATATAGATCGTCGGCTCGTTCGTGGCGAAAGCGAGATCGTGGTGCGCGAGCGTCTTGGCGATGCGATCGTTGGCGACATCGAGCAGGCGCTTGCGAAAATCGACCGAGTATTCGTGCGAGCCCAGGATAAAGAACACTATCCGCGCCCGCGTGATGTCGTCGGCATCTTCTAGAGCGATGTTGGTATTCGCCGCATCGATCCCCAGCAGACTTTCGGTGTTGGACTTGACCTCGCGGACGACCAGCGCGCGCTCGTGGCGTTCGAGAACTTTTTTGAAATCGAGCTGGAGCATGACCACGACTTTTTTACCGCGCGAGATATTCTCAACCTCGTTAGTGACGAGCATCGAATTCGGGAAGACAAAAAGCGTGTTTTTCGCCAGGGCGCGCACGCGGGTGGAACGAAAGCCGATCGCCTCGACTTTGCCCAGCTCGCCGTTGGTCATGCGAATGTAGTCACCGGGAACGAACGGGCGATCGAGGTATAGCACGATCGCGCTGAGGAGCTGCTCGACGATGCGCTGTGCCGCCAGGGTCAGGCCACCGCCAATCAGGCCGAGACCGGCGATCGCCGTGACGAGATTGAGGCCGCGCATCTGAGCGAAGGTGAGCGCAGCGAGGATGCCGATCGTGATATTGGCAGCCATACCGATCGCCAATAAAACCTCATCGGCCAGACGCATTCGCTTGATGATGCCGAGGCCGTAGAACTGCAAAAGCTGCTTGACGATGCGCGACAGCAGCCACGCGCAGGAGATCGTCACGCCCAAATCGAGCAGCGGTCGGGAAAATTCGTAGAAGGCGTCGTAGCGCTTTAGCCACACCCAAACCCACGAGACGAGAATAAAAGTAAACGCCGTGCGGATGGTGGGCTCGATCGGCGCGAGCAGATTGTCGTAGAGGGCTTCGGGCTTCTCGGGCAGGAAGCGATGGATGCCGACGCGCACGAGCTTGGGCGCGATCTGGCCGATGGCGATGACAGCGGCGAGCAGCACGACAAAAACAGCCCAGCGAATGATGACGAGGCTCTCTAGGGAGTCGGGGAGCGCTTCGGTGATGGTGTTGGCGAGCGAGTTCATGTCGGGCAAATCGGTGCAGGCAACAGAGAGCGAGGAGCGTTTGGAACCAGTCGGGCGAAACGCAACGGGTAGGGCGTCGTGCGCCTAGAAGATTGGGCGGCTTCAGCCGATCGAGGTAAAGGAGTTAAAGACCTACAGCGAAATTGGCGCATCGATATAGGTCGGCGCGTCGGAGATAGCAAAGTCGATGCCGTAGTCGATCAGCGTTTGGCTGATATTTTGACGGGCGATGTCGAGGAGCTGGCGGCGCAAGTCCATCGACATTTCCCGCGAGCCGAGGATAAACAGGTTGACCTGTACCTGTACGGCGACGTCGTCAGTCGTCTTGCGGAAGGTGACGCTGGTGCTGCGTGGGTCGAGGCCGAAAATATCGCGCGTGGCGGCGAGGATAACGCTCTCGATCGAGGCGCGCTCGGCCTGGGACACCTTGCGGAACAGGTCGAGATCGATCGAGGCCATAACTTTCTTGGCGTCGCTGTAGTTCTCGACGCGCTCGCCAGTAAGGACGTTGTTGGGTACGACCATCACGGTTCCCTTACCCGAGACGCGGATCTTGGTGGAGCGTAAACCGATCGATTCGACGCGACCGAACGTCCCGTCGGGTAAGGCGATGTAGTCATCGACGAGGAACGGGCGATCGAGATACAGAACCACGCCGCCGACAATTTGTTCGAGCGTCTTTTGGGCGGCAAAGGCGATCGCCAGTCCGCCAATTCCGAGGCTGGTCAGCAGCCCAATGGCGTTCAGATCGTGAGTTTCGGCGAACAGCACCGCGACGATCGCCACGATCGCACCGTTCCCAATAAACTTCGCCACCAGCAGCAGCTCGCCATTCGTCGCCGGGTTTGGCCGGGTCGCCACATCCACCAGCACCGAGTCAAACCAGCGCGCGAACACCTGAGTCAGCAGCCAGCCCGTCACAACCGACAGCGTCAGCGCCACGGCCAACTCAGTCGCGCCGCTCCACCACGAAAACCCGCCAGAAAACGAGTACCAGCGCAGCCCGAGATCGCACACTGTCAGCCCGAGCGCGATGCTCACCCAGCGGTTGCGATCGCGCATCAGAGAGCCGACCGCTTGCGCGATCGGGGACGGACTGGCGCGATCGGACAGTTTTGCCAGTAAGCTCGGCAAACCCAGCACGACGAAGCCGAAGGCGAGGAGGCCACCGCAGGCGGTCAATACGCTCGGCCAGAACGACCCGCTAGCGGGAACGAGGCTGCGAACGTCGAGGGCGGCGTCAAGGAGAAAAAAGAGGTCGGGAGATTGGGCGGGAACGGCGAGCGAGCGCAAAGTCAAAGGCAAATACTCTGATATTTTTTTAATTTACTGATAGTTCAATCTTAAGAATGCAGACGGAATGAGATATCTGATAAACGAAGGATATTTAAAAGAACATTTAAAATGCCATATTCCGTTTGAGGTATGTCGCAAGAGAGAGGCGAGATCGGCTCTGTAAGAAAGCTCAAAAAAGATTCGGACGGAGATTATAGGCAAACAAATAAACATCCCGCAAAGCGAACTGAAGTGCTTTGCGGGAGGCGCGAGATGCGCGCTTCTTCTATTGGGCGTTAATGCAGGTCACCGACGGAAGCGGCAAGGTAAGCCGCTCCCAGCTACGCTTGCTTCCACAGCAGCTCGATCGAGCTGGGCAGAGCTGCCACAAGTTGGCGCTCGGTATCCGGAGATAGCTCGGGCTTAGTCTCAGCGAACACCGCAGAGATCGCGGCTTCAGGCGTCACGCCCGCTGGTAGCCCACCGCCTTCTTCAATAACGCGGCGCAAGAAGCGCTCGCCGGTAACTTTCAGCGGTGCGCGCCAGCGACTGAGGGTGCGGACGAGCGGGTTGGTATCCCACCACAAGCGGGCGATGCTGCCCTGTAAGGACTTGTCGCGAGCGTCGGAAAGCTGCGTCTGCTCCAGGTCGGCGGCGATCGCTTCAGCCAGCTCGGTCGAAATCAAATCGCGCAAGGTGCGGTAGACCACCACAACCATATCGCGAGCATCGTACATGTCGGGAAACTGCGCCCTGGCCATCACCCGATCGAGAAAGGTCGAAGTTTGAACTGCAGTGTTAACGTTGGCGTCGAGAGTCGTAGTCATAAAATCCAAAGTGTCTTTGCTTGATGCATTCGAGTTACATCTGAAAGCAAGCTATCATCCGACCCGAGCGCAACCGGTGGGGAAAACCTCCAATGACTGACCGGCGTCCGGCCCGACTTTTAGACGCGCACGATTCTGGCTTTAAAAACGCCACGATCGGGCTTTCACGTCGATTCACAATCCACAATTTTCGCTCGAAAGTAGCAGTGGGGATATCTACACGATCGCCGCCGTTTCCTTTCACAAAATAATCCCGAGCTTACGTCGCGACCGTACGCAGAACGATCGCGATCTCTGGAAAACTAACCGCGTCGCGAAACATGGGTCGCGGTGGCCTGATCGGTCGGCACGACGAGCATCTCGCTGAGGTTTACATGGACTGGGCGGGTGGCGCAAAATAGCACCAGGTCGGCGATATCGTCGGCGTAAAGCGGCGTCAGGCCGTCGTAGGTTTGCTTCGCCCGATCGCGATCGCCATGAAAGCGCACGTCGCTAAACTCCGTCTCCACCAGCCCCGGATCGATCTCGCTGACCCGAATCTGCGTCCCGAGCAAGTCCAGCTTCAGCCCCTGAGACAGCGCCCGCACCGCCGCTTTCGAGGCGCAGTAGACGTTACCGCCCGGGTAAGCGTGGCGACCGGCGATCGAGCCAATATTGATAATGTGCCCCGCGTCGCGTTCCACCATAGCGGGGACGATCGCGCGGCTAACGTAGAGCAAGCCTTTGACATTCGTGTCGATCATCTCTTCCCAGTCGTCGATATCGCCCGTATGTAGCTTGTCGAAACCGCGACTGAGACCAGCGTTGTTGACCAGAATATCGACATCGCGCCACGCTTCCGGCAGGCTCGCCAGGGTTTGCAGCACCAGGTCGCGGTGGCGAACATCCATCTCCAGGTAGTACACCTCGGTGTCGTATTTGGCGTTGAGTTCGATCGCGAGCTCCTCCAGGCGATCGAGCCGCCGCGCCACCAGCAGCAGCCGCGCCCCTGCCGCCGCAAACTGCTCCGCGCAGGCGCGACCGATACCGCTACTCGCGCCGGTGACAAACGCGAGCTTGTTCTCGAGGGAAATTGACGCCATGAGTTTCGGGGGGTCGGGGGTTCAGGATACGCCGCGATCGGGCAGTCGTGGTTTGCAGTCGAAGTTTGCCGCGATGCTTTATCGTAACGGACGCATCGCCCGCGATTTTGCCGACTTTCGCCACCGTTTTTATCGCTTCCTGTCGTTCCTCGCCATTCGCCGTGACTGCCACCAACTCGACCCCCAACGTCCAGCCGATCGCCCTCTCCGACGTAACCCTCAGCGTCACCACTTGGGGCGACCCGCACAACCCGCCGGTGTTGCTGCTCCACGGCCTCGGCGACACGGCGACGGTCTGGAGCGAGTTCGCGCCGACGCTGACCGATCGCTTTTTCGCGATCGCGCCCGACCTGCGCGGCCACGGCGACAGCGACAAGCCCGAGAGCGGCTACGGCTTCGATCGTCTTATCGCCGACCTGGAAGACCTGCTAGCGCGCTTCGGGCTCGATTCAGTTCACGCGATCGCCCATTCCTGGTCGGCGAAGCTGCTGCCGATCTGGGCGCAACGCCAGCCCGATCGCTTTCACAGCCTGACGCTAATCGACCCGTTTTTTATCGGCACGATGCCCGGTTGGTTACGCATCACGTTCCCACTGCTCTACCAGGTGCTGCCCTTCGTCAAGGCGATGGGGCCGTACGAGTCGCGGGAGACGGCGATCGCCTTTGGCAAAGAGATGAAGCAGTATCGCGGTTGGTCGGCGTTGCAGCAGCGGGTATTTGAGGCGAGTATCGAGGCAAAGCCGGGCGGAAGTTGGGGTAGCAAGTTCACGGTGGCGGCGCGGGATGGCATATTTGAGGAAGTGATGCACGTAGCGGGGCTGACGGAGCCGATCGCAATTCCGACGCTGTTCGTGCAGCCGGAGTCAGGGTTAAATCGCAGCGACTGGCAGTTTGCGCCCTATCGGAAGTTTTTAGTGAATCTAGACTGGGCGATCGTGCCGGGGAATCACTGGCCGTTCTTGGTGGAGCCAGAGCCGTTTTCAGGGGCAGTGCGGAGCTTTCTCCATCGCTCAGGGTCTTATACCAAGCCTAGAAAGTAAAACTACAGATGGATGACCTAGATTGCCAGCCAAGCTTCAGTCCTGGATTTACTATCTGTAGCCAAACTTTGAGTAATTGGTATTAAGCTTCAAAGCATGGGTGGGCTTAGCAAGCGTTTGAAAAGTAATTCATACCTAATCCGGGATGGCGACTCAAAACTCACAGCAAGAGTCGAAGAGCACTGAGTGTACGAGCGTAATCGAAAGGTGGCCTTTGCTCGAGCAAGCTCATCTGAGGGTGGCCATCTCGGATTGCGCGTCACATCCTCCCCCATTGCCCTGCATCCCGACCAGCCGGGTTTCTTCGGTTTGGCGGCGATGTACGCCAAACCGAAGAAACCCGGTGTCTCAGCCGATCTCGCAATTTCGCGCAGTGACTTCGGTCTAGCCGAACGTGACGCCGACATCGCTGGCCGACACGACTGAAATCGACTCGCTGAAGTCGAGGCTGGCCGCACCGGTGACGCGACCGACGAAAAAGCCGTTGTCGAGCTTAATCAGTGCATCGTCGCCCGATCGCGTGGCGCTGGCCGTGACGCCGTCACCGACGACAACAATTTTGTCGCCCTGACTGAGGCTGAAGTCGGCGATCGTATCCAGCTCCGCCGAGTTGTTCGTCGCTTCGCTGGCGACGCGCAGCAGGAAGCGATCGGCTCCCGTACCACCCGTCAGCGTATCCTGGCCGAAATCGCCCACCAGGAAATCATCGCCGCCGCCGCCGTCGAGCGCGTCGTTGCCCTGGCCGCCGCGCACGAAGTCCGCGCCCTCACCACCGCTGACGATATCGTCGCCCTTGTTGCCGTGGAGAATATCGTCGCCGTTGTTGCCCGCGATCGCGTCGTTGCCCTGTCCGCCGCGCAGCAGGTCACCATCGTCGCGGCCACCGCCGCCGCCATCGAGAGTGTCGTTGCCCTGGTTGCCGGTCACGTAGTCCGGAGCGGTCGAGCCGGTGACGTTGTCGTCGCCGCCTAGCATCACGAAGCCGCCCTGGTAGGTCGCGTTATCCGCCAAGGAGATCGAAATAGTTTCGGCATCGCTGGTGAAGATTTTCGCCGAGACCGACGGCGCGCTGACTTCGCTGAGGCGATTGGTGAAGGTGGCAAAAGGCGTCGTGCCCATCACGCCGGACAGCACGCCGATGGTCAGGTCGTTAACGAGCTGGCTGTCGTTCAGCAAAGTTCCGGTCAGCTCGCCGAGCTGGTCGCGAGTCAGACCGCGAATGAGAGTGTTGATATCGCCAGAGGTCAGGGCGCTGGCGGCTTCGCCGAGCTGGCCGCCGAGCAAGTCGTCGAGCTGGCTGCCGGTCAGGTTGCTCAGCACGTCGTTGAGGTTGCCGGTCAGCACGTTGCTGGCCGCATCACCCAGGTCTTCGCCGAGTAGGCCCTTTGCGAGGTCTTCAATGTCTTCACCCGTTAGAGCCGAAATCACGCTGTTGGGGCTGCCGCTCAACAGGCTGGTCGCGATATCGCCCAGATTGTCGCCGAGGAGGTTGCTGGCGATATCGTCGATCGGCTGACCGGTGAGCAAAGTGGTCAGTTCGCCGAAAAGCCCGCCCGAACCTTGCGAGTCGGACGAACCAAAAAGATTGAAAAGCATGAAAGTCGGAATGACGAGTGGAAAAGTTGCAGGGGGAGAGCGTGCTGTCGGTTGCGCGGCAACCTGACGCACGTTCTCGCCTTAACAACTACTACTTTTTACGGGCGATTCCGAACTTTCGCGGCGAATTTCCGTACCTACGTAATTATCGTGAGGCTTCGCAAGGCCCAATTGTTAGTGCATCACCTACGCGGTTTCCATTAGGCCGAGCAGCCAGTTAGCCATTGTCGCCCGCCGGGTCTGCCGAGGGCCGAATTCGCCGACTTTATAGCCCTTAAAGCCCAGCTTGTCTTTGAGAAGCTGCTTGTTCTCTTTGGGGATCGATCGCGTCAGCTTCACCGTCGCCGGACGGCTTGCGATAAAGTCCGGCGGCTCGGGGTAGTCCGCCGACCAGGCCGAATCGACCGCGCTCGCGTCCCAGGTCTGCGCGTCGGCGTCGTAGCGATAGCCGAGGTGGTGCCAGACGATTTGGTTGACGATCGCATCGTCGAGCGTTTCTTCGAGAATCGCCCAGATCGTTGCGGTCTCTAGGGAGGGGAGTCGATCGCTGAAGTTGGGTTTGGTGGAGTCGGGTTTGGTGGGGTCGGGTTTGGTGGGATGGGCCATGATGCTGTCAAGGTCGGACGCTCGGAGGAACCGAACGGCGACGGCGCGATTGTAAGAGCATCGCGATTTTAGCGGGAATCTCGGGGATTTTTGCCGAGAGTCTGCGCCGCAATCCCGACCCGATCGCTCCTTAGCCTTTGTTCTCTTCCGAATCGAGGTCTTCGATTTGCAGCTCCTCGAGGGCGGCGAGGGTGACCTCCAGGCTGAGCTTGGCACGCTCGATCTTCGACAGTTCGCCCCATTTAACGTCAGCGCTGAGCGTCGATCGCGGCGAGCTGTCGCGCATGGCCAGAGCGTAAGGACGGGCGATCGTGCGCCAGTCGTCCGCCGACCAGCCGGGAATCGAGCCGTCAACGCAGTCGATGAGCTGGGTCAGCGCCGCCTGTCCGCTGGTTTCGACGCGACCGGCCAGGGCGCTGGCGCGCTCGGCGATCGTCGCGAGCAGGTCGGACGGTACGCGCTGGCCGAACTTGGCAATGAGGCGATCGACCGGCGAGGTGGCGCGGGCGGCGTCGGCCTGTTCCCAAAGACCATCGAGGGTGCTAAAAAATTGCTTCGCGCCTGCTTCGATGGCGGCATCCGTCCAGCCCAGCTCGCTGTCGGTCAACTCGGTGTTGAGTTGAGGCGACACTTCGAGGGACTGCCAAGCGTAGGGAGAGTCGTCTTCGAGGTGGAGGCGATCGAGTAGCGAAAATTCGACCTGTGCTTTCAAGGGCGAACGATCGGGAGAGGACGAATGAGCCATAGCGAGATGCGCGGGTACGTGAATGGTGAGAAAGGGGCGAGCGAGAGTCTTTGTGATGGTGGCAGGAGGGAAAAGTGCGGGTGTCGCGTTCGTCGTTCCGTTCGTCCTGCTCCTTAGACTACAAAACTCGGCACCCATTTCCTGAAGTGCGGGGAACTTTTTTGGGAGACTTGCCCCTAGGCACGGTCGGGCGCTGAAAGGCTCGGCGCGCTGACCTGGGTGCGGCGTGCGGCGATCGGCATTCGCCAGCCCGTTCCAAAGGCGCGATCGGTGATCTTCAGTCCTGGTGCGGACTGGCGGCGCTTGAACTCGGCGCGTTTGACCATGGCCGTAATGCGCTCGACGGTGGTGCGATCGTGCCCGGCATCGATAATGCCCTCGGCGGACTGGTGCTGGTGAACGAGGCGATCGAGAATATCGTCCAGGGTGTCGTAGTCCGGCAGCGAGTCGCTGTCGCGCTGGTCGGGGCGCAACTCGGCGCTGGGCGGCTTTTCGAGGATATTGCGCGGCAGGATTTCTTGGTCGCGGCTGCGATTAAACCACTCGCACAGGGCGTAAACCCGCGTTTTCGGCACGTCGGAGATCGCCGACAGCCCGCCATTCATATCGCCGTAGAGCGTACAGTAGCCCACCGCCATCTCCGATTTGTTGCCCGTCGAGAGCAGCAGGTGGCCGAATTTATTGGCCACGGCCATCAGCAGCGTGCCGCGAATCCGCGACTGGATATTTTCTTCGGCGACGCCCGGTTCGGTTCCGGCGAACATGTCATCGAGGGAGCGATCGAAGCCGTCCATCATCGGCACGATCGGCAGGTTTTGCGTCTGGATGCCAAGGCGATCGGCCAGGGCGATCGCGTCGTCCACTGACGCCTGAGACGTATACGGCGATGACATCAAAATTCCCAGCACGTTCTCCGCACCCAATGCTTCCGCCGCGATCGCCGCCACCAGCGTCGAGTCGATACCGCCGCTCAGCCCCAGCACCGCCTTGGTGAAGCCGCACTTACGCGCGTAATCCCGCACGCCCAACACCAGCGCGTCCCAGACTTCCTGGTTTTCGTCGTCGGGATAGGGCGCGATCGAGCCGGTCTCGAGTAAGTTCGCCTCCGGATCGAGGGTCACAATTAGGGCGTCGGTCTGACAGTGGGCGGCGCGGCTGGCGACCTCGCCGCTGCGGTCGATCGCGACGCTGTTGCCGTCGAAGACCAAATCGTCGTTGCCCCCCACCTGATTGGCGTAGAAGATCGGCAGGTCGTAGCGCGTCGCCGCGTTGCGGAGCATGGCCTCGCGCAGATGCTGCTTGCGGAGCGTGTAGGGCGAAGCGGACAGGTTGACGATCGCATCGACGCCCGCCACCGCCAGATCGGCGATCGGATTGCAACGATACAGTCGCTTGCCCCAGAAGGCGTCGTCATTCCACAGGTCTTCGCAGATCGTGACGCCAATCTTCAGCGCCTCGCCGCCGCCCGTCTCCAGCATAAAAATATTGTTCTCCACATCCGCCACGTCGGGAGCCGCCTCGAAGTAGCGGTTCTCGTCAAAGACGTCGTAGGTGGGCAGCAGCCGTTTGTGGAAGACTCGCTCCAGTTTGCCGCCGCGCAGTAGGGCGATGCTATTAAACAGACCCTTACCGCCCCGGCGCGAAGCATCGGGGTTGCGGACAGCGAGGCCGACGAGCGCGGCGATTCCCGACGGCAGTCGTTCGGCCAGGTCGCGGACGGCCACCTCCATTGCGTCGATAAAGCTGGGGTCGAGCAGCAAGTCGCGGGGCGGGTAGCCACAGATCGACAGCTCGGGCGTCAGCAGTAGGCAGGCGTCGTCGTCGCAGGCGGACTGGGCGGCGGCAAGGACGCGATCGGCGTTGCCGCGCAGGTCGCCGATCGTGGGATTGAGCTGGGCGATCGCGATTTTCATGAGCGGTGCGGGGGCGAACGGAGTTCCCACATTTTAGGAGACACATTCCGGCAAGGCCGCAGCAAGCGCGACAGATTGCACTGTCCGAGGCGATGCCGTCGGGTCTTGTCTACTTGCCCATCGCTCGCACCACGCCAATGCCACCGAAATACAGCCCCGTTACCGCCCCCGCCAGCAAGCTTTGGGTCAGCGGGTCGGTCGAAGGCGTCAGCACCGCGCCCAGCACCGCCGCAATCAAAATCACGTAGCGCCAGCCGGAGAGCATCTGCTTTGACGAGACGATGCCCAGTGCGCCGAGCAAGCCCTGAACGACGGGGATCTGAAACGCAATGCCTGTACTAAACATCAGCAGCAGCACGAATTCAAAGTATTTGTCGATCGACCAAAGCTGATCGACCACGCCTTCGCCGTAGCTAACGAAGAAGTTCAGCGCCGCCGGAATTAGCGCCACGTACGCGAATCCCAGCCCGAGAAAGAAGAGAATGCTCGAGCCAAAGACGACAGGCGCGATCAGGCGCTGCTCGCGGCGCGTCAGGCCGGGAAGCACGAAGCGGACGATCTGGTAGAGGATGAACGGGCTCGAAACGAGTAGGCCGCTGTAGCCCGCCACTTTGATCGAGACGAAGAAATATTCACCCGGCGCAAGCTGCAAGAATTTGACGCCCGCTGCGGGAATCTCCAACAAAGAAACGATTTGCTTGACAGCGATAAAGCAGCCGATAACGCCGACGAACACGCCGACGAGCGAGGCAAAAATCCGCAGCCGAAGTTCTTCGAGGTGGTCGAACAGCGACATATCGACTTCGTAAGGCGATTCATCGAGGAACGCTTCGTTCGCTGCTGGGTCAGCCTCAACCGGCAACATGGACTTTTCGGTGTCGGCCTCGGTCGGTGTCGTCATAAAACTTTGAACTCGATCGCAGGTGCTCTCTAGTTTAGACCGATTTTCCCCGCTGCCTGCGCTCGTTGCCATTTCCCAGCCGTTGCCAGCTCCCGACAAAGAGGTAAAAAAGCGGCACGCGATCGAGGCGACATTTGCCAGTCTTCAGCGCGGATATCCAGCCTCTCGGCTCGCCAAGGTTTCCACTACTATGTTTACCTAAGGTTTTCCCGACCTCCGATGCTTGTTGGGCCGCGCGTCCATCGAATCCGTGCGATCGCGAGAGATCGCAGCGTGCGATCGAGCCTTGCCCAGGTCGATAGCGCCACCCACGACAATTCCCTCACTCCACCATCTCGCTGTGCTATACACCCTCGTCGCCGACTTCCGGATCGTGTTCGAGCGCGACCCCGCTGCCCGCAACTGGCTCGAAGTCCTGTTTTGCTACCCCGGACTGCAAGCGCTGACGTTCCACCGTGTCGCCCACGGCCTGTATAACGCGGGTCTGCCATTTTTTCCCCGCCTGATCTCTCATATCGCTCGCTTTCTGACGGGCGTGGAGATCCATCCCGGCGCGACGATCGGGCGCGGTGTCTTTATCGATCACGGCATGGGGGTCGTGATCGGCGAGACGGCAATCGTCGGCGATCGCTGCTTGATCTACCAAGGCGTCACCCTCGGCGGCACGGGAAAAGAATCCGGCAAGCGCCACCCGACCCTAGGCGAGAACGTCGTCATCGGTGGCGGCGCGAAGGTGCTCGGCAACCTGCAAATTGGCAACAACGTCCGCATTGGTGCGGGGTCGGTGGTGTTGCGCGACGTGCCCGCCGACTGCACGGTCGTCGGCATTCCCGGTCGGATCGTCTACCGATCGGGCGTTAAAATCGACCCGCTCGAACACGGCCAGCTCCCGGACGCCCAGGCCAAGGCCATCCGATCGCTCGTCGATCGCATCCAAGACCTAGAGCAGCAGCTCCAAGAACTTAAGGCCCAGCACGACGAACATCGCGAGGTGGTCGGCGTGGCGGCGGCGACGATCGAACAGCTCGAAGCGCAGTACGTTCGGTGTTCCGAGGAAAAGGGCGCAGAGAAAGCGCCCGCACCGCAGCAGTGCAATCTCAAAGATCGCGCCATCCAAGAATTCCTCGACGGCTCGGGAATTTAAAACGTATCCCCAGAACGAACACTCGGAGTAACCCGATGAGCCCAGCCGCTCGGACTTCCCCAGGAACGCTGTCTCTAGAGGATTTTCTGCGGCAGCCAGAAACGATACCGGCTAGCGAATATATCAACGGTCGAGTGTTGCAGAAGCCAATGCCCAAATCCCGCCATTCTCGACTTCAGTTAAAGCTGGCGCAAAAGATTAGCGACACTTTGGAAGCAGCGGAGCTTGGTGCGGCGTTTCCAGAGTTGCGGTGTACGTTTGGGGCGCATTCCATCGTGCCGGATATCGCCGTTCTACGTTGGGATAATCTCGCGTTTGATGAGTCGGGAATACCGCTAGACGATGTCAAGATTGCGCCGGATTGGGCGATCGAAATCTTGTCGCCAGGCCAGAGCGCAAACCGGATGATGGGTAACATTCTGTACGCGGTAGAGCACGGATGCGAGCTGGGATGGCTCGTCGATCCCGACGATGAGTCGGTGCTGGTATTTCATGCGGGGCGATCGCCCCTTCTCTTCGAGGGAGAAGCGCCCCTGCCGGTGCTGTCCGACTTTCCGGAGATGGAGCTGAGCGCCGCAACGATCTTTGGCTGGCTCTCGATGAAGAAACGGCAGAACGGCTAAAGTCGCTTTCCCCTTGTGGGGAATTCGATCGCTAACTCTTGTTCGCTTTCTTGTCTGGCAGGTTGCGCGGCGGCGGGTAGATGCCCTCATAGAAGCGCCGCTCGAAGCGACCGAGACCCCAGAAGCCCGCGCCTGTCGCGACGATCAGCACGGCAAACGCGATCGCCCAGGCCAGTGAAAGACCCACCGCCGCGATCGCCGGAATCGAGGCCACCAGCACGAGACCGAGCCCGCCCAGGACGCGCCGCAGCTGCTGAATTCGTTTCAGCGCACCGCTGCAACTTTTGCAGTGCTTGGTGTGGGAATGGTAGCGATCGAGGAGCTGTTCGCGGCTCTGGGCGGGTGGCAGCGGCTGGCCGGGGAACGGCTCGCCATACTGCGCCAGCCATTTTCGGTAGGTCAGCACAAAGCGATCGGCGGCAGTGGGCAGATAGCAGGCGCGGGCGTAGGCGAGGTCGGCTTCGACGCCGTACGATAAGCGCTCCAGATAGCGCTCCTGCCAGTGCAGGAAAATCTGGTCGTCTTCGAGAACGTTGTTGTTGCCGACGTGGGAGTACCAGCGCGGCGTCAGCGAGATCGCCAGCTTGGGAATCTTTGAGCCGAATTTAAACGGGAAGCGCGCGAACAGGCGGCACTCGCCCTTGCGGATCGGCGTGGCGTAAACCACCGTCAGCGTGCGCCCGAACTGCTTCGAGGTCAGGTCGTGCCACATCAAACCAGGCGCGATAAAGGTCGTATCCTGGCGTCCGAGCGCGCCCTTGCGCGGGCCTTCTTCCCATTTGCCGGTAAAGCCCTGACGATCGCACGATGTCAGCTCCAGCCCGACCTCCGAGGCGTATTTGCGGTTGCCGACCGTTTTGTGGTGCGTGTAGGGGATGTGGCTGACATCGAGGACGTTTTCTAGCAGCGTCGTCGCGTCGTAGGGCAAATCCCGAAATGTGTTCAGGCAGACCCAGTCCTTGGCGTCGTCTCGGTCTGGATCGAGGACTGACACGAGGGGTAAGTTAGCCGCGTCGGCGTTCTCGAACTTTCCGGCATAAACGAACAGCAGTCCCTGTCGTACGGCGGTCGCGTAGGCCGTGGCGCAGGAACGAGAGGCCGCGCGCGCATCGACTTCCGGCGGCTCCTGGGGCAGGCGATCGCACTTGCCCTCGCCGTCAAAAGCCCAGCCGTGGTACGGGCACTCCAGCAAGCCGTCTTCGGAAATGCGGCCTTCGGACAGAGGCGCGAGGCGGTGCGGACAGCGATCGGCAAAGGCGCGCCAGTTGCCGCCGTCCCACCAGATTGCCAAATCGCGATCGAGCAGCGTAAAGCGCTGGGGCTGGGTGCGATCGAGGTCGTCGAGATAGAAGACCGGATACCAGTTTTCCGCCCAGTCGAAGGCGTTCGGGTCGTCACCGCCCGCAGGCAGGCCGAGGGAAATCGTATCGAGAACCGTCATGGGATGCGCCGGAAAGGGCCGAGAAAGATCGAAGCTCGCGCGAGCCAACGGCATCGCGCGAATCTTCATAAATCTTAACGAATTGCGGCCTCAGGCGCGAACGGACGTCTCGGAGTAAAGCGGCCAGCAGCGCGCGGTCTACGGCGAGATGTTGACAGCTTCGCTGCGGAGCTGGGCTTCCCAGTTGGCGATCTGGAGCTGGGTCGAGCCATAAATGCTAGCGCTGGCGGGAATGCGACGGGCAATATCGATCGCCGTGGCCGGATCGGCGAGCGCCCGTTCGGTGGCAATACTCAGCAGCGATCGGCTCCACTGCTCGACAGCACGGGCGGCTTCCTCGGACAGATAGCTGTTGGTTCCGATATCCGCCGTGGCGCGGATGGCCGCCTCGAAGCCTTCCGCCGTGCCGTAGGAGGCCAGGTCGTAGGCTTCGTCGAGGTTGCCGCGATCGAGAGTTTGGGGGATCCAGCTATCGATTTCGGCACGGGCGTCAGTGTAGAGCGGGCTACCGACCGAGATTTCCTCCGCCACAGAAATCGCCGCGTCGAAGTTGCCCGATCGCGCTAAGCCTCTTGCCCTGGCCAGCACCGGCGCATCTCCCTGCCGCGCGATCGACCCCTGCCATTGGAGGATCTGGCGCTGGGCTTCGTCGTAGAGCGGGCGCGACACGGGGATCTGGCTGGCTTCGGCGATCGCCGCTTCCAGGTCGCCTCGGTTGGCCAGAACACGGGCGCGGGCCAGAATCGGGCGGTCTTGCTCGCTGTCAAGCTGCAAGCGCCAGCGATCGATTTCGCGTTCGGCCCGCTCCCAGAGGGCGTTGGATTGGGGAATTTCGCGCGCAGTAGCAATTGCTAAGCGCAGATTTTCTTCGTCGCCGGAGCTGGCCAGCGTTCGAGCGCGCTCGAGTACCGCGACCTGACTGAGGCCGTCCTGCCAGCGGGCGATCCAGGTTTGCGCGTCGCCGTAGACCGGACTATCGAACTCGAGACCGCGCGCCTGGGCGATTGCCGCTTCGAGGTTGGCTGCTGTCGGTCGCCGCGCCGTGTAGCGCGCCCGCGCCAGCACGACAAAGTCGTTGGCCTTTTCGCGCAGGCCGGTAATCTCCGGCACGCGGCGGGCCGTAGCGATCGCGCCGGGCAGGTCGTCGTTTTCGAGCTGGGCGTCGGCAATGTCGATGAGCTGCTGGCCGAACTCGCGCAGCAGGGTTTGCGCCCGCAGCCGCAGCGGACTGGCCAGCCCGACTTCCTCGATCAGGTCGATCGCCTCCAAGACGCTATTTACGTCGTCGCGAGCGGCAATGCCCCTGGCGCGCTCCACCTTAGAGGTGTCCTGCCGTCCGAGCTGAATCGCCGAAGCGTATTCCTGATAACGCGTCGTTTCCCAATAGCGGTTGCCGACACCCACCAGGCGAGAAATATGCGTAAAAGCTGGCCCCCAGTAGCCACGCTCGAGTTCGCGCTCGATCGCAGCGGCGATGTCCGTCGCTTCGTTCCAAACTTTCTGCCACTCGCCGACCCGATCGCCGACGACGGTCGCGAGGCGGCTGCGGATTTCCGGCGGCAGCGACGACAGCGGCACGCGTTCGGCAGTGGCGATCGCCTCGTCGAGATCGCCCGCGTGGAAAGCTTCTTCTGCGAGATCGAGGATGCCCGTCGCCCACAGCTCGAGCTGGCGATCGACCTCCGGGCGCAAGTCGTGGTCTGCTGACAGCTTGCTGACCAAGCCGATCGCCGACAGCAAACTATCGACCGTGTTGCGGTTGGCGTAGCTGCGCGCACAGTAGAGACGGCGCGCCGCCGTGGTCGTTGGCAAAAATAGCGTGCGGCAGTTGGCCTCATCCGGCAGCTTGAGCAGCATCGCCGCCGCCCCGATCCCCGAACCGATCACCGCCACGCCAAACAGCAGCCCGATAATCAGCGCGTTTGGCTTTAGGCTGCGGCGCGGGCGGCGACGCCTAGAACGCTGGGGTGCGGGGGTGCGTCTTTCGGGTGTGGCGATCGAGCCGCGACTGTCCGGTCGATCGTAGTAAGGGTCGAGATCGCTCATAACTTACCGTACTCGGCAGCAACGTCAGACGAGCGGCTACAGCAATCGCCCGAACGCAACTGTTTGTCGCTATGTTAGCCCAGGAGTCGCTCGGGTCGGAATCGCTCGATCGCGCCATTCCGACCCGAGCGACCAGAAACCGAAGCAGCGAAACCGACTCCGCCGCCTTACGCCTCGCGTTACACCTCGTCGGAAGCGTCCTTCTCGTAGATATTGTTGAGCGGGCGGTAAATATAGGGGTGGTGGCGCGGGCTTTTCTGAATCTCGGACTTAATTTGTTCCAGATCGATATAGCGATCCGCCACGTTAATCAGGCTGTCACTGGTCATCGATCGCAGGCTTACCACCTCGACCCTGACGCCGCGATAACTAACCGAATCGACCGCGTAAGCTAGATCGCCATCGCCGCTGACCAGCACAGCCGTGTCGTAAGCGCCCACCAATGCCATCATATCGACCGCAATTTCCACATCGAGGTTGGCCTTTTTCGAGCCGTCCGGCAGCTGAACCAGGTCTTTCGCAATCACCCGATAGCCGTTGCGCCGCATCCACAGTAGAAAACCCTGCTGCTTCTCGTTGGAGCGATCGACCCCCGTGTAGAAAAACGAGCGTAGCAGGCGCGACCCCGCCGTCAACCGACAAAGCAGCTTCGTGTAATCAATCTCCATGCCGAGCTGCATGGCGGCATAGAACAAATTGGAACCGTCGATAAAAATCGCAACGCGACCGCGATTCTCCAGCACCTGCTCCGGTGTGAAGATCGCGTCATGCTCGAAGTCATGCATCATTTTTGTATTCTCAGTTTTTATGTGAGACGAGCCACCTTCGATGGGAGAGACGCGCCACTAGATTGAAACGAGCTTGTAAAGCGATGAGGTGCGGTAGCGAATTTATGAAGGGGTAGATCGCTGGAGCTTGGTGCTGCTTGCCCGAAAAAGCGAACAGTCTCGCAGGATTACGAAAGGGACTACCTGGTTTTTATTGAGACCATTATAAGTTTCGATCGATTCGTTTGTGAACCAAGACATTCAGATCGCCCGATCGCGTAAAGCTTCACGAAGAAAGTATTTCACTTTTCCTTAAGAAATCGGCGCTTTTGTAAACTCTTCAAACACTCGTTTTCTTGAGGGCCTCATGGCAAAGTCGCGTCCGAATACGCGCCCTATATTGCAGTGACTCGGGGCTTTCGAGCGGTATTTGTCACCCTACTCGCGGCTTCCAGGCGGGGTTAGGATGCTGCCGAAGCCACGATTCCGAGATAATTCTGAGTGAGTCTTCGTCATCGCGATCGACGTCAGGCCGAACATTTTACGCAAATATTTCAATCGAAAATATAGGCTGAGCTAATACTCTATTGCGCGCTTTCTGGCGTGCGAGTTCGGGCTCGCGGCCCTCGACAAGCTGCCACATTGAATCAGCTCGCGCGATCGAAGTCGATGCGTTTTCGGAGCAGTCTTTCCGCACCTAGGCTGCTTCTATTCAGGCGCGGGGCCACGATACAAAAAGTCGGCCAAAAGCTGGCCAGCGCTTTAGAGCCGCGCGAGTTTCGACTGCGGCTGAATGAAAATACCCGGGAAATAGACCTTTTGCATAAATCGAAAGGGCCAGGATTCGCGCGCCGAGCGGAGTCGTTGGCGTCGCCTCTGCGAAGCAGATAGTGCGCCACTTTTCGCGAGTACGCTCGGGCTGTCGGCGAGGCCGACGCTACGCGAACAACTCCGCTCGGCCTGCAAGATTTCGCCTTTTCAAGGACTCAGGCTCTTTGTGCAAGAGGTCTAATATTAGGTAAATGCTGAGCGCGCGATCGCCCGCTACACGGCCTCGAGTTCGATGCGTCGGAAAATCGGTTCGGCTTTTCCGAGGGCTTGACCGGCAGCGAGGCAGCCCCAGGCCGAGTGGGACGCGAAATCGATGTCCTTCAGGGTTTCGGCACGATCGAAATCGATGTCGTAGCCGATTTGCGTGTAGATCGCCGTACTCAGCGTCGGGATCGTCGGCGAGAGCAGGTAAGCCGCAAGGCGAACGGATTCGAGAATCGTATAGAGAACCCGCTCGACTTCGGCCTGTTGTCCCTGCTTGTAAAGCGTCCAGGGCGCGCGATCGTCAATAAATTTATTGCAGTCGCGCACCAGAGCGAGGACGCTCTGGCATGCACTGTGGAATTCGAGGGATTGGTAAGCGCGATCGACGCGTGCCCCGAGGTCGGCTCCCGTCGTTTTGAGCGTAAAGCTCTCGTCGAGGTCGTCGGCGTTCACTTCGGGAACCGAGCCGCCGCAATATTTGCCGATCATCTTCAGCGTGCGGTTGAGCAGGTTGCCCAAATCGTTGGCCAGGTCGGCGTTGACGATATTGATAAAGCGCGTCTCGTTGTAGTCGCCGTCGCGTCCGAACTCGATTTCTTTCAGGAAGTAGTAGCGAACGGCATCGGTTCCGAAGCGATCGATGAGTTCGTGGGGATCGATTGTGTTGCCGATCGTTTTGCTGATCTTCATGCCGTCCTTGGTCAGGAATCCGTGGCCGAAGACGCGCCCGGAAATCGGTAGGCCCGCCGACATTAGCATTGCGGGCCAGTAGACGGCGTGAAAGCGCAGGATGTCTTTGCCGATTAGGTGCAGGTCGATCGGCCACCAGTTGTCCAGGGCATTGTCGAGGGTCGGTTCGTCGCCGGGCTCGAGTAGGGCAGTGACGTACCCGAGCAGCGCGTCGAACCAGACGTAGAGCGTATGCTTTTCGTTATCGGGAACGGGGAAACCCCAGTCGAGATTTACGCGCGAGATCGAGAAGTCCTGCAAGCCCTGCTTGACGAAGTTAATCACTTCGTTTCGACGGCTGGCGGGCTGGATGAATTCTGGATTTTTCTCGAAGAGTTCTTCGAGCTGGCTTTGGTAGTTTGACAGTCGAAAGAAGTAGTTTTCTTCGTCGCGCCACTCAGCTTGCTTGTTCGGGTGCATCGGACAGTAGTTATCGTCCAACAAGTCGCGCTCTTCTTTGAATTCCTCGCAGGCGACGCAGTACCAGCCCTTTTGCTGGCCGAGGTAGATATCGCCCTTTTCCCAGACGCGCGCGAAGAATTCTTTGACGATCGGGGCGTGGCGCGGGTCGGTGGTGCGGCTGTAGCGATCGAACTGGATATTGAGTTTTTCCCACAGGGCGCGAAACTCACCGGAGATTTCGTCGCAGAGGTCTTGGGGGTCGCGGCCCTGTTCTTCGGCGGTGCGCTGGATCTTCTGGCCGTGCTCGTCCGTGCCGGTGATCGAGAGGACGTCTTTTCCCTGGAGGCGCTGGTAGCGGGCGATCGCGTCGGCGGCAATGGTCGTGTAGGCGCTGCCGATGTGGGGTCTGGCGTTGACGTAGTAAAGCGGCGTGGTCAGCGCAAAGCGCGGGCGATCGGGGCGGCTCATGGTGGATGTTGGCGGGGATGTGCGGGCGGGGGCAGAACGCTTCGAGCGCGGTGGCATCGGTGGCGATCGGCGGCAGGCTGTCTCGACTCAGCCGTATGTAAGTTTACCCGCATTGGGTTGCGGCCTTGCAGCGCGATCGCCATCCACTCCAAAAAGCGGCGATCGTGCGATCGTCGCTTCTGGCACTGGCTGGCCTGCACGGGCTAAAAACCGCTTGCCACACTGGAAACAGGCGGAGATCTGCGCTGAAGCTGGAAGGAGTATAAAGGAGTACTGTGGCCTGAAAATTGCCTAAAGATTGCCCAGGGAACGACGGCTCGGGAAACGCCGCAGGGAACTCAAAAAGTAAGTGTTCAGGAAATGCTCAGCGGCGCAACCGGCACGTCATCCCAAGAGGCGACCGTCCGCAAGCGAGCGATCCAGCCTTCAGCGCGCTGCTGGTCGTCGAGATTCGCAGAGAAAGATTCGTGGCAGGCGCGGGCGCGGCCTTCGTCGCTACAAGCGATGCAAGCGTGAACCATTCCCGACGGATCGAGCTGTTCGTTAACCCAGATCTTGACATCAGAGTTCATGGTCTTCGTATCTCCTCAGGGTGGGGTTCGGATTTCAGCGAAAAGCAGGCGAGACAACAGGCCGAACGACGGGCGCTAGGCGATCGCTTTGGCAGTCGTTTTAGCGATCGCTCTGAAGATATCGGAACGTGCCTGAAACACCGCAAATGTAGGCATAGCGTAAACATTGAGGTAGGCATCTAGCACTCATCAATCGCAGTCGGTCGCGACGGCTTTCTCATGCCTAACATTTTGGGCGATCTGCGAATCGACTGCAACGAACGTCAGGCTCCGAGACGAATCGATACATCGCAACATCAGCAGACACGCTTCTTCGCTCTTATTGCATTCGCCTTACAAGCCCGAATCGCTCAATCGATCTCCGGTCAGAAATTTAGCTCCACGCAGACAACACAAGTCGCGATCGTGCGAGGCTACAGACCCGCCGCAGCACTACCCAGCCCTTGGAACATCACCCAAGACAGGAAAAAGTTCGCGATGAAGATCGCCATCAGCGACGTAACGACCGCTGTCGTTGTGGACTCGCCCACGCCCTTCGCGCCGCCCGAAGTGGTCAGGCCCCAGCTACAGCCAATAATCGCAATCAGCCCGCCGAAAATCCCCCCTTTCGTCATCGCGTGGATCAAATCCCAAACGCCCAAAAAGTTCTGCGCCGAGGTCAGAAAGATCGACTGGGCGAGGCCGTACTGCGAGGTGGCAATCAGCAGTCCGCCCAGCATGCCGATTAGTAGGGAAAATAGCGTCAGCAGCGGCACCATCACGATGCAAGCCAGAAAGCGCGGCACGACCAAATAGTCGATCGGGTCGGTGCGAAGAATGTAGAGCGCGTCGATCTGTTCGCTGACCTGCATCGTGCCGATTTCCGCCGCGAAGGCCGCGCCGATGCGACCGGCGATCACCACCGACGTCAGCACGGGCGCGAGTTCGCGTGCCAGCGCCACCGCCAGCACGCCCCCCACGGCCGACTCCGCCCCGAAGTTGAGAAATTCACGCGCCACCTGAATCGTAAACACCATGCCGACGAAGGCGGCGGTGAGGGTATTGATCCCCAAGGAGCTGGGGCCGACGGCTAGCATCTGCTCGACAGTATTGCGCCGGTGGATTTTTCCGGAGAGCAGGTGAATCAGGGTCTGGCCGCCCAGGAAGACGGCGGCGATCGCGCGGTTCGTCCAGCGTCCGAGGCTGGATTTGGCGAGGTTGCCGAGCAGGCTGGTGGTCATAGCAAAAATCGTGGGGCGATCGCGAGGCCGAGAGCGCCAACAGAAAGAGACGCTGCGAAGAGCGTCTCTCGGGCACGGTATCAATTTTGCCAGGGGTTTGCCAGCAGTTTGCCGGAATTTCGCCGGAATTTCGCCGAGGCTCTGCCAGAAAGTTGGCGAAAGCAGCGCAGGGAGATCGGGTGCTAGCTATTTTCAGCGCGGGCGTAGTCGTCCTGGTAGCGAACGATATCGTCTTCGCCGAGGTACTCGCCGTTTTGCACTTCAATAATCGTCAGGGGAATGACACCGGGGTTTTCGAGGCGGTGGCGGTTGCCCTGGGGAACGTAGGTGGACTGGTTGGTGTAGATGACTTTTTCCGAGTCTTCGCAGGTCACTTTCGCCGTGCCGGAGACCACGATCCAGTGCTCGCTACGGTGGTGGTGCATTTGCAGGCTCAGGCGGTGTCCGGGCTTGACTTCGATGCGCTTGATTTTATAGTTCGAGCCGACGTCGAGAACGGTGTAAGACCCCCAGGGGCGCGTGTCGGAAAGACCCACCTCGGACTGTAGGGAAGCACCCTGTTGCGCGGCGACGGGGGTGCTAGGGCTAGCGAGATCGGTGGTGAGGCTGCTCATAGGAATTGGAAGGTTACGTGGATTGGGGAAGCTTTTGGAGGGTGGTTTGTTGGGCTGGCTCTAGGAATTGATTGGCTCGCGATCGCCCGCGATCGTAAGGCCGCGACAAGGAGACCTGCAAAACGGCGGCACAAAGAGTCTGGAGATCGCGCATTAGGGTAGCGGTCGAGCGCGGCTCGCTAACTTGACTTTATTTTGATGCAGTTTTTTAAAATCGGAAAACGCTAGGTTCATTTCTTTAAGAAATGTTTGCACGCGGGGCTCTAGGCTTCATCAAAATTTCATCCAGAGGTTGCGAAGCGCACTTTTCCGCGTCGGTTTATGAGGGTTTAACGACGCGAATCGCGATCGTCGGGCGGCAGGCTGTCGCCTCCTCCGGCTCCGCCACGCAGCCGCTGCAGCTGCTCTTGGGCCCACTTGGCGGTGTCGCGCACTTCTGGGTCGCGATCGAACGTCCCCTGTCCGACAAAATAGCCCATCTGTGAAAGGGAGTCGAAGATACGCGTCAGGTCGCGCAGGGCGTTTTTACGAACCTCCGGGCTTTCGTCTTGGAAGGAGAGGGCCAGCGCCTGCTGCATCGGCTCGAGCGATCGGGCATTGATTTCCGTCAGGACGGCCAGGATTAGGCTGCGCTCCTGGGAGTCGGAGTCGCGCATCATCTCGACCAACGGCGCGATCGCTCGCGAGTCGCCGCGCCGCCCCAGTTCCCAGATGGCTTTTTTGCGCTGGTTGGGGTCGCTGTGATGCAGCTCTTGCAGGAGGCTCTCGGTGATGCTGAGCTTCGGCAGGTCGCGATCGGGCAGGGAGACCGATTCAGTCGCGGCGATCGATAGTTCGCCTGCCGTAATAGTCTGGCTGGCTGGCTGGCTGGCTGGCTGAGGCGCGGGCTGTCTTTCGGATACGGGCGCGGGCGTTTCGGCCACCGGCAGCGATGCCATCGCCACCGCCGTGTCGGGCGTAGGGGTCGGCTCGGGGTCGAGATGGCGGTCTGTTCGGGATGCGGGCTGGGATACAGGCTGGGGGTCGGCCTGGGGCGCGGTCTCGATCTTGGGTTCGGCGTTGAGTTCTGCCTTCGACTCGGGGGCGGGTGGCATCGGCGGCACGAGCGTCAGAACCTCGGGAACGGGCGCATCGGTATCGACATCGGCATCGCCAGCATAGCCGTTGGTGTCGGCGTTACCCTCGGCGTTACCCTCGGCGTCGAACTCGTCAAAATCGTCGATATCCGGCTCGCTATCGCGTCCCTGGAGCAGCCGCAAGACCCAGTACAAGGCCGTGCCGATAATGCCAATTCCGGCGATCGCCACGGCCAGCAGGAGCATCAGTCGCGTAAATCGACTGCGGCGCGGTCTCTCTTCGGGTTCGTCTTCCGGGGCGGGCTCTTCGGCAAGGCTTCCGGCGTCGTCGGCGGGGCTTTCGTCAAAGGCTTTCAGGCGCTCCCAAGTGGCAAGATCGACGACGCCCGTTTCCTCCAGGCCCAGCGCTCCTTGAAACCGCGTTACGGCTAGGTCGGTGGAGATATCAAAAATCTCGCTGGGCTCGCTGTCGTAGTAGCCGCCGATTTGCAGCAGCCGCTGTATTTCTAGGACGCGCGGGTCAGTGTCGCCGAGCTGGAGTTCGGAGAAGTCTGCGGAGTCGGAGAAGTCTGCGGAGTCAGACTCGGAGACCGGGTCGGCGGCGGTTTCGGGCTCGGCTTCAGACTCGACTTCAGACTCGGATTCGGGCTCGGCCTGGGCGATCGCCTGGGCGAGGAATTGGGCGGTGGACGACTCTACATTGCGAACTCCGGCTGCGCTCGGGGCGGACAGACTGAGCAAACCTACGATCGCGAAAACGCGCCAGGAAAGGCGCGAGCGAGTGAGCGAAGGGAACGGACTACGCATGAGGTCGAGAGAGAGTGCGGGTCGGCAACGCGGATGCAAAGTATTCCCACTATAGACGCTGGCCTAAGGCTTTACGGTGGGAAGTGGCGGATCTCCGGGAGGCGGGAAAAACCAGTCTGGCTAGGCCGATCGCGGCCCGTTCGATGGCGTCCGAAGCGCGAGCACTCGCCGGAGATCGCGCTCGCCCGATCGGCTTAGCCCGCCGGTTTGCCGCTCGTCGTACTCCCCGACTCGTCGCCCTGCTCACCACACGACTCGCCGCTCGCTTCATTGGCAGAACCTCCAGGAGCCGCACTTTCGGGGCACGCGCTGGCGGGGGCGGCATCGTCAGGGGGCAAAACGCGATCGCGCTGACCGATGGCGAAAACACCCACCAGCGTCAGGCCGACCCCAGCCCACTGCTGAAACGATAGGGTCTCAGCCAGAAATAGATAGCCGAACAGCAGCGCGAACACCGGCGTCAGAAAAGTCAGGGAGCTGAGACCGATCAAGTTCTGGCGCGCGGCGAAATAGAAAAACAGGCCGTAGGCGATCGCGCTACCGAAAACCGTCGAATAGCCCAACGCAAGCCATTCCGACGGTGCGAGCTGCTGCCACGGCTCGACCTCGAGATACGCCGACAGCGCGAACAGCGGCAAACCGCCGAGCACCATATGCCAGCCCGTCGCGACGATCGGGTCGGCGCGCTCGGCAACCTTCGGAATCATCAGCGTCCCGACCGCCATCGCAAAGGCCGCGCAGAGCATCAGCCCCTCGCCAACGCCGAAGACCAGCTCCTCGGGAATTTCAGCAGGCAAGGCGCTGCCTCCGATTTTGGCGAGCAACCAGTCCAGCGGCAGACCGATCGCGGCGATGCCCAGCGCCCCGATCGCCAGACCGAGCCAGCCCAGCCAGCCGATGCGCTCGCCCAGCAGCAGACATGACAGTGTCGCGACGATCAGCGGCTGCGAGTCGATCGTCACCGAGCCGACCCCCGCCCCCGTTCGCTCGAGCCCTTCTGCCAAAAAGCCCTGGAACAGCATCGCGTCGATCGCCGCAAATGCCACGATCCAGCCCCAGGCTCGCCAGCCGCGCGGCTGTGGCAACCCGGCGATCGCGGCGGCGAGCAAGACCAGCAGCCCCGCCGGAACGAGGCGAAACCCGGCGACGAATAGCGGCGTGGTGTGGGGCATCACGCCCTTCATCGCCACCATCGCCGTCCCCCACAAGAAAAAGGGCGCGATCGTCAGCAGCGCCATGACGATCGTTGAAGCAGTGGGGAATGTCGTCGCGGCGGGCGGCTCGGCCAGCGGCACGTCGGCAGGTTGGGCCGTATCGGTCGAGCGCGTGTCGGTCGAGCGCGTGCTGGTCGAGTGCGTGTTGGTCGAGCGCATATAAACGCGAAGAAAAAAGCGGGCAGCCTGGAGTGGTATGGTGTCCGCACCAGAATATGTACTTATATTACGGCCTCGATCGCCCGCAACGCGTTTCTCGAGTCACGGATTTGAGTCATGGATTTAGGTCGCACATCGACGCTTTGGCAGCTTTGACAGATTGGCGTCGCGATCGTCGGTCTGGCCTCTGCGGCTCGTCAGCCGTCGGTCTCAGCTATTTCAGCAGTTCTTTCAGTTATCCTGCCGACGCTCTATGATTTGGCCTTTTCGTCCGAAATTCCGCAAGCAAATCGCCCGCGTCGAGATTTCCGGCGCGATCGCCGCTGAAACACGAAAGCAAGTGCTCGGCGCGCTGAAAATCGTCGAACAGCGCAAGTTTCCGGCGCTGCTGCTACGTATCGACAGTCCCGGCGGCACGGTAGTCGATTCCCAGGAGATCCACGCTGCGATCGAGCGGCTTCGGGGGAAAAACGACACCAAGATTATTGCCAGCTTCGGCAATATTTCCGCGTCCGGCGGCGTCTACATCGGCGTCAGCGCCGATCGCATCGTTGCCAACCCCGGCACGATCACTGGCAGCATCGGCGTCATCCTACGCGGCAACAACCTCGAGAAGCTGCTCGATCGCGTTGGCGTCTCGTTCAAAACCATCAAATCCGGCCCCTATAAAGATATTCTCGCCTTCGATCGCGAGCTGACCGATCCCGAGCGCGACATTTTGCAGGCGCTCATCGACAGCAGCTACGGTCAGTTCATCGGCGTTGTCGCTAGAGGTCGCCAGCTCGAGCCGGAGGCGGTGCGCGGCTTCGCCGACGGGCGCGTTTTTACCGGCGAGCAGGCGCTCGAATACGGCCTGGTCGATCGCCTCGGAACCGAAGAGGACGCACGTTGCTGGGCCTGCGAGCTGGCGGGTCTCGATCCGGAAAAGACGCGCACTTTCACGTTCGAGCAGAAAAAATCACCGATCGATCGCGTTCTGGGCCGCAGCGCTGCCCTCGCTCGCCTCGATGCCACGAGCGCCCGGATTGACTTCGAGCTAGCCACTAACGGCCAGCCGCTGTGGATGTATCACCCGTAGGTTCGGTCGATCGTTCGGGGAATCGCTCACAGTAGCGATTTCATGCTGAATCTCAAACGGCAGACGTTCGGTTTTACCGGTTAGTCAGGACGTTTAAAAGTCTGTAGATCGAGCGCTGAGCGGAGTCAAAGCGCGGCATGCCCGAATGAGTCTGCACATGACGATAAGTATTGAAACCGGAAAAAATTCAAGCGCGATCGAGTTATTCCCTCGATCGCGCTTTTTTGCTGTCAGACCCAACGGGCCGCGTCGGGGCGAGAATTGAGAGCGCGCGATCGTGGCGCATCACGGTTCGCCGCTCCCTATTTTTGGGCGGAGATTGTCACAAAACGCACCCGACTCTCAACTTCGGCTGAATGTGCGGGCTTCAAGCTTAAAACCGCTGCGACAGACCAAAGTAGAGACGAAACTCGCCCAGACCGTTCAAACCCGCATCGACGCGAAGCACGTCCACGATCGGCAGGCCGTCGAACAACAGGCCCGCACCGACCGCAACGCCACCGCCCGGCTTAGTCCGCACCGGCCCCGGCTGACCCGGCACGTCATCGCTCGAGTCGAAGTCCGTGGCGTAGCCGAGGTAGAGCGAGCCGCGCACGCTCTCGAAGAAGTCGTTGCCCACCGAAACGATCGGGAAGCGGTATTCAGCCAGAAGCTGCGCAAAGCTTTTCGCCGTACCCGTATCGCCGGTCGCGAAGCCGCGCACCGAGTGGTAGCCGCCCATCGTAAAGGCTTCGTAGGCCGGGAAGTCATCGCCGAGGATCGTACCCGCCTGTAGGTTCAGCGCCAGGACGCGCGGCCCTTCATCAAAGCCGAACAGATTCAGCGGAATATAATGGATGACGCCGCCGCTGAGGCGGTTGTAGCTCAGCTCCGAATCGCCCACCGGAATCGCTTGCTCGGTGCCGATTTGGTAGCGCGTACCGGAGAGCGAGATGCCGGTGTCGCTGGTTTCGACGCTGTCGTGTTGCAAGAACAGGCTCAAGTAGAACAGCTCGTCCTCGCCGTCGTCGTCGAACGAGAGACGGTTGCCGCGCACGACGTCGCAAGCCGGGGCGATCGGGCTAGTGCGGAAGCAGCCGTCGCGGGCGAACTCGTCATCGCCGAAGGCGCTGTTGCTGATGCGGACGCTCTGGAAGCTGAGGCCCGGAACGAGGACGGTGTCTTCCGTGTCGAGGGGGATAAACAGTTCCGCTGACGCGCCGAGACGGTTCACCCAGGGCTCTTGTTCCTCGCCGATCGGCAGGAAAACCTCTGAGTACGGAGCATCCTCATCGGCCAGGAAGACGGCTTCGGTGGAGTTACGGAAACCGGCGCGGGCGCGGAAGCCGAGGCGCGATTCATCACCGACAATGGCGGGCTGGGTGTAGCTCACGTCCAGCGCGGCCAGCGTTTCGCCGCCTGCAATGGCAACTGAAATCGTGTTGCCGTTATCGCTGCGCAGGTTGGCCGTCAGTTCTACGAACGCGCCAGTCTCCCGACCGAAACCACCGTTAGGCGCGAAAAAGAAGCCCTTGCGCAGGTCGTCGAGGTCAGCTTCGGTGTAAACCTCGGGTTCGGAGTCTGGAATTGGCCCCCGAATCGGACGGATGCGCGACTCGCCGTATCCGAACAGCAGCAGCGATTCGGCAGTGTCGATCGCGTCTTCGATATCGACCGCGACCTCGGTTACCTCTGGCTCGGCTTCGGCGCTCTCGGCGGCGTTGGCGATCCCGCTGTCGGCCTCGCTGGCAGTTTCGCCGCTGGTCTCGTCAGCGGCCTCGCTCTCGCCTTCTAAGAGTGCAGCCGTCGAACTTGCCGACACTTCAGGGGGGCTCTCTTCTGTGGCCAGGCCAGGCGTCGCCTCGATCGCCGGAGCGACGACCGCCGCCAGGATCGCGGCCAGAGTTGTAGGATTCAGCCGAAAACGGGGGTACATGCAGTCGATCCTCATCACAAGATTTGCGCGTGTCGTCCCGCGATCGGGCGACGCTTCGATCTTATCGGCTGCAATTTTTTGCGCCTGCTTTTATTAACAAGCATTAACGCGCCGTTATGTGGCGTTGCGATCTCGGTTTGGCGTCGTCAGTCCAGACGGGGCAAGGGGTCTGGCATTGTTTACTCGCTGACAACAGAAGGCTGAGAGCGAAGGCTCCAGCGATACAGCGTCGATCGCAGCGCTTCGGTCGCGATCGGCTTGCACACACAGTCGTCTAATCCCGCCTCTAGGCAGCGGGCGCGCGTGTCGGCGTCGGCTCGGGCAGTTACGGCGATCGCGGCGGGGCGATGGGCGCTGCGATCGCGAAGCTTACGGACGGTAGCAGGCCCTCCCGGCGCGTCGCAGTCGATCAGCATCAGGTCGAAGCGCTCGCGCGATAGCCGCTCTAGCGCCGCCTGTCCGTCGCGAGCGTAGGCGATCGTCTGATAGCCCAGCTGCCGGAGCTGCTGCTGGAGGACGAAGCGATTTACCGATGAGTCTTCAACGACCAGCACTTTCACCGCTGCGATGTCTCTATCGCGGTTCGGAGCTTCGCGGGCAGCACCCAGGGCGGTATCGAGGGCGGCAGTCGCGTTTTGAGTCGATCGGGGCGGCTGGGAGGAGGGGGGCGACGAGCTGGATTGCTCTAGAGCGCTTGCGAGCAAGGCGTTCCAGTCGTCAATACCGGGCGGCAAGCGCAGCACCGTCAGCGCGCCTTCGCGGTGGGCGCGCTCGATAACTTCGTCGGTGGCAGCGGCAACCCCGGCGACCCAGGGCGCGCGGATCGCCTGGGCGTTCAGCCGCAGAAACGTCCCCAGACCGCTCAGCCGCAAGTCGCAGTAGTCCACGAGCGCGAAGGTATAGGGTCGATCGTCGTGCGCGGCTTGGCGCATCGCCGCGAAGGCATCGCGCCCGTTGCCGAAACTATCGATCGCCAGCGCCAGGGGCGCTCCATCCGATCGCAGGCTGTTTTGATGGTGGGCCACTTGCAAGTCCACTTCGATGCCCGCCTGCACGGGCCGATCGCTCGCCACCAGCGCCACCCGAATCGTCGAGTCGCGCACGGCGATCGACTGCCAGGGGTTACCTACCGGATCGCCGGTAAAGTCTGCGGAGGCCGCCGCTTCCGGTGTCAGGATGGTGTCTGTCGAAGCTGTCAGAGCTGTTTCTGTTGCAGAGTCCCCCGCTACCGCCAGAACCTCTACTACCGGGGATTCACCCGCTGGAGCCACCCGCGCTGGCAACACGGCAGGTCTCTCGGCGGCGGGATCGAGGGGAATCTCGAACCAAAAGGTCGAACCGATCCCGAGGGTACTTTCGACGCCGATCTCGCCGCCCATTAGCGTCACGATTTGCTTGCAGATCGCCAGCCCGAGGCCGGTGCCGCCGTGAAGGCGCGTTGTGGAGGCATCCACTTGCGAGAAAGACTGGAACAGCTTGCCCAGGTCGTCGCTGGCGATGCCGATGCCCGTATCGCGCACGGAAAATCGGGCGGAGATCGCGCTGCAGTCGGTGTTGCGCTCGCCGAGACAGCCCCATAACTCAGAATTAGGGTCAGCATCGGGGTCGGCATCGGGGTCGGCCTGAAGATCGGCCTCGAAGTCGGCTTCGTCCGCGATCGCCGCCTGCGAAACGCACTGCACCACCAGCGAAATCGTTCCGGCATCTGTAAATTTAATCGCGTTGCCGAGCAGGTTGAGCAGCACCTGACGCAGCCGCATCGGGTCGCCGATCGGGCGATCGGGCAGGCACTCGTCAATCTCGATCGTCAGGGTAAGCTGCTTGCGATCGACCAAGCCCTGCATCAACAGCACCGAGTCGCGAATCGTATCGCGCAGGGAAAACGGAATCATCTCGATCTGCATCTGCCCCGCTTCGAGCTTCGAGAAGTCGAGGATATCGTTGATGATGCGCAGCAGGCTCTCGCCGCTGCTTTTCAGAGTGCGGATAAACTGGCGCTGGCGATCGTCGAGGGGAGTTGAGCCGAGCAGATCTGCCATACCGATCACCCCGTTCATCGGCGTACGGATCTCGTGGCTCATATTTGCCAAGAACTGACTTTTGGCGATCGTTGCGGCCTCGGCGGCGCTCAGAGCCGATCGCAGCTCCTCGGTGCGCTCGTCCACCTGTTGCTCCAGGGTGTGGGAGTAAGCCTCGAGGGTGTGGGAATGCTCGACGAGCTGGATGTTAGCCGCTTGCAGACAGTCGCGCTGATAGCGATTTGCCGCAATGAAAGCCGTTAGCGTCAGCGCCAGCGCGGGCGAAAATACCGGCACGATCGCCCCGGCGAACATCGCGCCATAGGCCACGACAAAGATCGCGCAGCTTCCGGCAGCGCTGCCCAGGGCGATGCGCCACAGATGCAGGCGGCTGACCTGACCCGGACGGCAATCGATCGCGTGGAACGTGACTCCCGCCCCGACCCCTGCCGCCAGCGCGATCCAGGCGTAGATAACGGCGTGGGGCAGCCACCAGAGCTGCGGCCTGCGCCCCATCGCGACATCGACCAGATAGCTAACCGCATTGGCGTGGATGACAACGCCGGACATGTAGGAGCCGCGCGGATCGGCGGCGAAAGGCCGGGCATTATAGGGCGTGTAGAAGCGATCTTTTAGGCTCGGGGCGATCGTGCCGATTAGCACGATGCGATTGTGAAATAGCTCCGGGTCGTGACGCCCTGCCAACACCTCCGACATCGAAACCGACGGGAAGCGCTCGACCATGCCACGATAGTCGAAGGGAATTTCGTAGCCATTAATGCCGTCGGCGCGCTTGGAATGGTAGTAGCCACTACGGGCGTCGATCGGGGTAAACACCGCTTCGCCGAGACGGACGCGCTTGGCCTCGGCATCGAGCAGCTCGGAGGTAATTTGGTGACGTCGCTCGAGGTAGTGCAGCGACAACATCAGCGCCAGCGAGCGACGGGCAACTCCCGAGACGATTTCGTTCGGCGCTTGCAAGCTCATCATTAGCCGACGCACCCGCCGATCCGAGTCCACCCCGACGTTCGCAAAGCCGACGCGGCCCGCCTCGACGAGTGCCGGAGGCCCCGCCACACTCTCGCGGGGAATGGAGCTCAGCAGGTCGATGCCGTACAGCGACGGCATTTTTGCCATTTTGTCTTGCAGGCGCTCGAAGCTGGCCGCATCGCCCGCAGGAATATCGCGGTAAATATCGAGCCCGATCGCCACGGGTTCGCCCGCTTCGATTTCCGAGAGCAGAATTTCGAGCTTGGCATCCGGCAGCGGCCAAGATAAATCGACCACGTCGGCCTCGTCGGCATAGACGATCGCCACAGCATCATCGACCGGCATGGTCGGACGCAGTCTCAAAATTGCGTCGTTGAACGACCAGTCAAGACCCCTCAACAATCCGAGAGGCTGAGCGATACAAACACCCAGCGCAATGTAGGGAACTGTCGTGGCGATCGACGCGTACCGCCGGAGGGTTCGCATCGCACGATGACCGTATTGTCGTAGCACCAGCAAGCCAGACCTCTTTAAATCGAGCCGAACTGCACCCATGCGGAGACACGAGCCCCGCCCTTAACTGAAGCTCGCTCTCGATCCAACAGAAGCCGACACGAAGCGCGTGCTGCCTAGGGAGTTTCATCAATTCGCGCCTGACCTTTTACGGAGTCAGCAGTTGAGCGACCGACCCCAGCGTAAAACTGGGGGCTGAAGCCCTTGCCGGGTAAGCGCTGTAGACTTGATTGATGACAGCCCCTAGCGAGCACCCTCATCCGCCGAGACTAAACCCGCCGAGGACAGCAGCTCGTCCCAGCAGTGCTCGAGGCGCGCGGCATTCGGGTGGCGCTGGCGAGCGTGGGCGAGCAGGTCGAGCGCTTCGTACCAGAGATTGTCTTGATGATAAAGCTCTGCGCGGGCGATCGTCGCCTCGAGGTCATCCGACGGCGCGATCGCCGCTGCCGTTCCCGCCGCGTCACCCGCCACGGGGACGCCAATCCGATCTCCATCCCAAACGTCGGACGAGACTCTGGCTCGCACCTCCTCACCCCGACTCCCAGGTTCGACGCGCTCGACGCGCCCGGTCACGACGGGATTGTTCGGGTCGAGCTCGTCCTCGCACAGCACCTCCAAAAACCAGCGGTACTGCTCTGAGGCTTTCAGCTCGTACTCGGAAGGCAGCTCGATCGCGATTTCGGATTCCCCTTCCGGCACGGCCACGGTGCGATCGCGATAGTACACGCGTCCGTCAGCGGATTGAAGCGTGAATACTGCCGTTTTTGCCTCCGCTACGGAGACAAAAGCTCTGAACGTCGGGCGCGCCTGCTGGGTGCGGGCGATGCGTGTGTCTCCGGGGGAAAGCGCGTAAAACGAGTCCGCCGACTGCGCCACCAGGCACGAGCGCGAACCTCTCGATCCACCAGCGGGGTCGTTCACGTCGCCATCATCGACTGGCGGCGCGAACGGATCGAGGGCGATCGCGGGAGCCGCCGCCGCAAGCGCAGAGATCGAGGCCATCAGGACAATGGAACGGCCAAACTCAAATCTCGGACGGGTAGATGCAAGACGCGACACGGTAAAAGCCTCCAAACCTTGATGACATCAACATCGAAAAAACTCGGACAGAAAGCTCAGCTTGCCCGCACGCCACTTACTCGAGAAGCAGATTCACGAAGATTCCTCCGCACCCGAGCGCTAGCGAACTCTTCGCACTCCACCAGGCAGAGACAGGGAATATCAGAAGCCCCTAGTTTCGTCAGAGTAAAAATGGAGCGCGCAGTCCGATTCGGCGTACCTAGCTTTATACCTTTCAACCTGATACTAGCACGAACAAAATCACCTTACTGCGATCGCAAGCCACCTCAAAAAGTGGACTCAGGACACTCCAAACGAAGCACGACGCGAAGAAATACTCGCCTTATTTTTGCAGTAAAGCACAATGATTAATCCTCGAAAATCCCTGCGATATCGACCTCTAGAGGGTTGTAATACGGGAATTTGAGGCGCGCCTCTTTGCGATTTCAACGATCGCCAACAGCGCAAATTTTGCGCCTAGTCACATATACGCAGAGAACTTAAGTATAAGCCCGGAGAAGGTATCGCGTTCCGTCAACCGACAGAGAAGCTACGATATCGATCGCGGACTCCCAATGGCATCGCGACCCGCGGTCGAGATTTTTCAAGATTGCCATCAAAAATCTTTAAGTCCCAGTTATGGTTCTCAACAAAAGCGCGATCTCGAAGATATGGTCGGCTTGAGAGTTAACAGAACACCGAAGAAAGCGTTTGACCAGTAATCCAGGTAAGCTCGAGTCCCATTTGACGGGAGCTCACGCCTGAATAAAAAGTGCTGCCTGCCGTCGCTGGCGTAGCCTCTGCACGGCAGACAGCGCGGTTTTGGCTTATGAGAGCGACCGAGCCAGAGTGTTCGGTTTTTCGTTGAACTGGCTAGATCCTCAAGCTAGATCGCTCTAAATTGCCCGAGTTGACAGTGCTGGCGTGCGATCGTAGCTACGCTCGGCCAGTTACGGGAGACCCCGCGCAAACAGAAGCATCACCCATCTGACAGGCCCGATGCAGGGCGAAAAGCACGCTCGGGAACGGCCGTAAAAAAGCAACTGCGCGCACCCGTATGACAGGCTACGTTCCCGACTTGCTCGATCGACAGCAAAATCACATCGGCATCGCAGTCGTAGGCCATTGCCTTGACACGCTGAATGTGGCCGGAGGTCGCGCCCTTGTGCCAAAGCTCCTGGCGCGATCGGCTCCAGTAATGGACTTCGCCGGTGTCGAGCGTCCGCTCGATCGAGTCGCGGTTCATCCAAGCCATCATCAGCACCGTGCCGTCGCCCGCATCCTGGGCGATCGCGGGAATCAGGCCGCGATCGTCGAACTTCAGCGCCTCGATCCACAGGCGGTCTTGGTTGGTGGCTTTGAGCGAGCGATAGGTCGTCATGGGAGGTCGTTACGGTACGGGCGAGAAAAGTTCGCGGGCAGTGTTGGCAAGCGAGCTGCGGCGAATGGTAGCGTCTGCTCGATCGTACGCGAGCGGTTGCCCTTCGCGCCAGCAGGAACGCTATGGTGGGGCAAGCCGCTGTCGATTTTGCCGCCGAGCCTATGACCGTCTCTCGATCGAAAACCTCGCCGAAGCCCAAAGCAAACAAGCTCTTCGGGCGATCGGCGGCGATACTCAAGCTCCTGGGGCTGAGCACGATCGCCATTACGCTGCTCAATTACGTCATGCTGCTTGTGCCGCCCAGCCTGACCGAGCCCCAGTGGTGGCTGTCGCTGACGACTCAGGTAATCGAGCAGGGCATTTTGCCGCTGTTCGGCCTCGGGATCTTTTTCGCCGGTATCGCGATCGAAACCCTTAGCAACATCTCGGAAAAGCAGGGCGGTTGGATTGTGAAAACCGAGACATGGAGCTACCGGCTGGCCTTTGCCCTCGGGCTGGTCTTCGTGCTGCTCGGCCCGATTCACGCCGTAACAACGATCGTCAATAACCAAGTGTCGGTCGCAGCTCTCGAAGAGCGCCTCGCCGCCCAAGACGAACAGGTTAAGTTCCAGCTCGAGCGCCAGCGCGAGCTCTACACGGCGCTGCTAGACGGCGAAGCGAGCCTGGAAGACCTCGTTGGCGACGAACCCCTCAGCGAGTCGCAAATGGTGGTCCTCGACAAAATCAAAGGCGACCCCGACGCGCTCGATCGCCAGCTTGAAGCCGCCCAGATCGCCCTGCGCGAAGAGATGCAGGAGCGCGCGAGCGGGGCGCGATCGCGATCCAAGCTGGCCGTCTGGAAGTCAATCTTGCGGCTAGGGCTAACGAGCTGGATGCTGGCGGGCTGCTATTTGAATGTGGCCTGGATCGGCCTACGCGGCGACAAAAAGCCCAAGGTCAAAATCAAGCGCCAGAAGCCAGCATCCAAAAAGCAAGAACAACCCGGAGACTTCCTGTAAGGCGCGCCGTTCCATCCAGAATTCCAACTTTTTGGACAAGTCGGACTGTTAGCCTGTTCAGCCGCCGCGAAGAATGCTGGCTTTCTAACAGCGCGCTCAGTCGTAGCGAAAAAACGAGATCGCCGTCTGGCCATAAGTTTTCGTTCGGTAGCAGATGGGGCAGCGCAGCAAATCGTCAGCCACTCCGAGGCGATCGATAAAATCGCGACGATCGCGCGCGTGTTCGACTGCGATCTCGCCATCGTCCGCCAGCAGCTCGAACCGAGCGATCGCCGCCAGCACGGGTCGATACAAACCGCTTGCGTAGGGGGGGTCGAAATAAATCGCGTCGAACCGATCGCCTTCAAGTTCCGCCAGCCCGCGCACCGCGTCGCCCCGCAGCACCCGCACTTCCTGCTCCGATCGCCTGACTTTGTTCCAGTTCGCTTCCACGAGCTGGCAGGCACGCCCCAGCTTCTCGATGCCCACCGCTGAGTCCGCCCCGCGACACAGCGCCTCTGCGCCCATCGCGCCGCTGCCCGCACAAATATCGAGCCAGCGCGCCCCGGCCACGCGGCCCTGCCAGATATTAAACAGCGCCTCGCGCACGCGAGCGGGCGTCGGTCTCGTTTGCTCTCCCGGCAGCGTCGCGATCGCGCGGTTGCCGTAAATCCGGATCGCCATGCGCGTTTCCCGGCCTAGGCCGCAACGCCTGCGAAAAAGCGGCTGTAGTCGGTCAGCAGCCAGGACGGCAGCACCTCGTGTGGATTGTCAATCTTGAGCTGGGCGGGGCGGCAGTAGAGCATCGCTGCGACAAAGTAGCCGATCGCGTGCAGGTGTGACATTCCCTGCGCTAAAACGCCGGAGAGTTCTTTGAACGTCTCGCGATCGAGCGGCGTCTTCTCCAGTGCCGAGAAGCCCACACCGAGGAGTTGGCGCTGGGCCTGGCCGAGCGGGCCGCCGTAAACCGCCGCAACCTGGCTCGGATCGAGCTGCATCCAGTAGTGCGCCAGGGCGTGGCGCAAGCGACGCAACTCAGCCACCGCACTAGCGTCCGTGCGATCGTTCTGGTAGCGATTCACGCCTGCCGACAGGCGCGCGGCAAACTCCGGGCTCGGGGGCTGCACGTCCAGCCCCGTCGGATCGGCTACCTGCTTGCCTTCAAATACGCGCATGTAGTCCGGCAGCAGCCACCCCGGCAGGCGCTGTTCGGCTTGCGGAACGCGCAGCTTGTCGGTGGGGAAATACAGCATCGCCGCCATCATCGCGTTTAGCGCCTTCGGCGCGGTCAGCCCTGCCGCCACTTTCGTCAGCGCCTGCTTGTAAGCCTCCTCTTCGCTCTCCAGCGACTCCTTCTGGAAGCCGCTACTCAGCAGCAGCTTGTAGCCCCGACCCAGATCGCTTTGGTACGCCGCCTCGAGCTGAGACTCGTCCAGCGTCAGCCAGTAGTCGGCAAAGCGGCGGCGAATCCCGCGCACCTCGCTGCAAATGGCCGCATCGTCCGGGTCGATCGCATACAGGTTCGCGCTACCCAGCAGACGATTGAGAAACTGCGGACTCTCAACCGCCAGATCCGGCATATGGGGAGTAGCCATCGGAGCGGGCAGGCTGGCGATCGTCGCCCCCGCCGGAACGGTCGCCGCAGCTGCAGATGTCGGCGCGGGAGCGGGGCCCGGCGCGGAGGCAGACGCTACCGGGCTCGCCACCAGATCGCCAGTCACGCCACCGGCCTCAAAAGCAGCAGCATAGTCGGCGTACAGCCACGCGGGCAGGCGGTTACGAGCGTCGCGCACCTGAAGCTTGCCAGTGGGCGAATAGAGCAAAACCCCCATCAGCGCGTTAATTGAATGCGGTTGTGTCAAGCCCGCGCTGGCCTGGCCGAGCTGCTGGGAGATCGAGGCTTCTTCTCGGCTCAAGGGCTCTTTACTGCGAAATTCGCTCTTCAGCAGCGCGCGATAGGCATCGCCGACATTGGTGCGATACACCGATTCGAGGCTTTGGGGCGACAGACCGGCCAGGTGGCGCGCCAGGTGGTGGCGGATTTGCCGCAGTTCTAAGACGATTTCTTTGTCGCTGGGGTCGATGTAGTACAGGTTCGCGCAACCGATCGCTCGGTTTGTAAATTCGGTGCTGCTCGGATCCTGCTCGTGGACGGGCGGCAGCTCGGGGATGCTATTGGGGTCGATCGCGCTTTGGGCCGCGCCCTGAGTAACGGGAGTCGGCGCAGAGATCGATGCAGCTGCCGGAACTGTCGCAGGAGCCGCCGCAACCGCCGCACCTGACTCGAAGACCGCCGCGTAGTCGCCGTACACCCAAGCTGGAAGCCGCGTCTTAGCGTCGCGCACCTTCATCGTATCCGCTGGATAAAACAGCATCGCCCCCATCAGCGCGTTCAGCGAATTCGGCTGGGACAAGCCCACACCCGCCTGGGTCAACTGCTGCTTGAGCGCTTCATCCTCACTCGACAGCGGCTCGCTCTGGATGCCGCTCTTCAGCAGCGTCTTAAATACATTACCCAGCTCCGATCGATAGGCCGTCTCCAACGACTGCGGCGGCATCGTCAGCCAAAACTGGGCGAAGTGACGGCGAATTTGAAGGAGCGTTTCGTTGACCACGGTGTTGTCTTGGGAGCGTTTTCGAGGGCGGCGGGGTGCGACTGTCGATGTCGATTGTACGGCGTTGCGGCGCGGGCAATCGATCGACTTTATTCACCGCAGAGGCTCACAAGGTCGCGGCCGCTACAGCATTTGCACCGGCTCGGCGGCGCGATTGTCGAGCGCTTCTGCGATCGGCGTCGGCGTCGGGGACGCACCCGGACGCCACCGATCGACGAGCGACTCGAGCAGCGCTTCGATCTTGCGGGCGTAACCGACCTTATCGAGGAACGACGGGTTGTCGGCCATGCGATCGCGCAGCGTTTGCCGGACGCGATCGCGCTGCGCTCGATCGCCCGCTAGCTTCGCAGCCAAATCAAGATATGCCGCCTCGCTACCCGTCACCAGCTCCGCCATGCCCAGCTCCCGCAGCAGCGACGAAGACTGGCGTTCGCGCTGCTCGTTGCCCTCCAGGGAGACGAACGGCAAACCCGAGGCCAGCGGATCGATCGCCGACGCCGCCCCAGAATACGGAAACGAGTCGAGATATACGTCCGCCTGCACCAAACAGGCCCGCACGTCCGCCACGCTCGGCATCGTTTTAACCAGCAGCAGGCGCTTGAGGTCAACGCCATGCCGCTGGAGCGCGCGCTGCATCTGATTGAAAAACGGCATCTCCAGATTCGGATGCAGACCCCAGTTCGGCCCGAACGGATAGATAACCAAAATCGAGTCGGGAACCCGCGCCAGCAGCTTCGCCCAGGTATCGCGCAGCTCGGGGTTGATTTTGCGGAAGTTCGCGCCGGAGATAAAGATTGTCGTACTCTCCGCCAGCCCCAGCTTCTCGCGGCTGAAGTCCACCGTGGCCTCGTCTGACACCGGCGGGAAGCTAAAACACAGCCCAGATCCCGGCAGCGTCACCAGCTTCTCGGTGTAGTAGCGCTGCGCTGTGGCCGCTGGCGTCGTCAGCTCCGCGCCGATGTAGTAGTCCATATTGCGGAATCCCGTCGTGACCGACGAAGAAATTCCGCTCGCCTGCACCCGCGCCAGCCGGTGCGCCGACACCATCGTGATGGGGTACGATCGCGCCGTAATATTCGAGCCGACGAGCAAAATATCGAGGTCGGCAGCGCGAATCATCCGCACGAGGCGATCGGCATGGCGGTGGAGCAGGTGCGTAAAGCGATCGGCGTGTTGGCGGCAGTAGCGCTCGGTCTCGCTGTTGTGCGACTGAAAGGCAAACAGATGAATCTCGAACTTCTCGCGATCGAGATTCTCGAAAATCGGCAACACCGTAAACGTCTCGGCGCTGGCGTCGAAGTTCAGCGACAGAATCCCAAAGCGAATCTTGCGACGCGTCGCCGGACGCGGCCCGAACTCGTAGTCCAGCGTCGTATTCTGCTGGCGCAAAAATAGTTCGCTCAGCTCGGCACGCTGCATCTGGATCGTCACCGGCTCGCGCGTGCTGAAGTAGGTTGGCGTCAAGTTCGCGGCGTTGGCATAAGTCTGAATAAAGTAGCGCTCGGCCGGGCCGTCGGGGTTAGCGCGCACGCGATCGCGGACGAACTGCGTCCAGCGCGCGAAGTATTCGTGGTAGCGATCGACCTCGCCGATCGCCTTGAACAAACGCGGCGACTCGAACATAAATTCCATATACACCGCGACCAGCCAGCCGGGCATTGCGAGCCGAGTCGGGTCGATCGTCAGGTGATGTGGATACACGTACAGCATCGCGGCAAGCAGCGCCGCCAGCGAAGCTGCATCACTCGGCGTATCGGTGGCTTGGGTCGCGAGTCGCTCGATCGTGGCCCGCTCGTGGTCAGTCGGCGGCTCGTTCTTCAGGCCACACTGCCACACCGCCCGGTGAGCCGCGCCCAGCCGTCGGTTCCAGTCCGCTTCAAGGCGATCGAACGGCTGTTCTAGAAGGTAGATCGCCAAACTGTCGCGCAGCTCGGCCAGCGCACCGCGATCGTCTGCGCCGAGGCGCGCTAACCCCTTGGAGACACGGGCCGGAATATTGCCGAGATCGGAGGGTTCGAGGGGGCGCGCGCAGGAGAATGGCGAGTCTTGTGGAACAGACACCTCAACCGCTTCGGCTTTTCCTCTCGATTCCCCAGAGCGAACTTTCAGCGTTGTCTCATCCGTCGCGGGTATGGGTTTAAAGCGCGCCGTTTTCGTCAGCGACGCCTCGGGCAGGTAGGGCGTCACCTGCGCCTGGGTCTGTTGCAGCGCCGCGATATAGGTGCGGTAGGCGAACATTACCGCATCGTTAAGCTGCTCGACATGGTAGAAGCTGACGTTAATGTCAAAGTTTCCGTCGTCGAGGGCTTTAAGGCCGTGGAAGTGGAAAAAGATCGCCGGTCGATCGCCCACGAACAACCGATCGCCCTGCATCGCAATCCGGTAGGTATCGAGGTTCCACGGCGCGACATTAATGCCGGGGTACTGCAACACCGCCACGCCCCCGAACCGCTGCGGCCAGTCGTCGAGGTACTTCTGGTCGGCAAACTTACCGTCCTGGTGGTAGTCGTGACACCACTCGTTGCAGCGATCGCGCCACCAGTTCAAGCAGGCCAGGCCGTCCGAGTCGCGCCGGAACGACACCCAGCCGACGTTGTAAATCCCGTTAAAGGCTAACGGGGCGAGCTTCGGCGGGAAACGGTGTTCGATAATTCCGATCGAGCGCCCCTCCAGCTCCGCGTACACCGGCGTCGGATCGCTGAAGAAGAAGATATCCGAGTCGAGATAGGTAACGAGATCGACCTCGGGGTGATGGCGAAAAATATACAGCGGCAGCGACGGCGTACAGGTGAAGTAATACTCCACTAAGGTGCGATCGAGCTTCGCTTGCGCCAGCGCCTCGTCCCCCCGCTCGAAGTCCTCCAGCAAAATCGGCGCGATCTGCGGCAGGCCCATCGCCACCAGCACGTCGTAACACGGGCGATCGAGGCACAGAACCCAGAGCTTGAAGTCCCGCACGTGCCGCTGCAAAGATCGGTAGAGCGCCAGACCCTTCGGCAAATAGCGGTGGTCGAAATAGGTGCAGTAAAAATACATCGGGTCTCGGGCGTCACGACGCGGAGCGAGGAACATCAAACGCCTAGAACACCTAGGCCGCGATGCTAGCCGTCCAGGCGGCGATGGTATCACAAACCCGCTCGACCTCCGCATCCGTCAGGTGCGGGTATATCGGCAAACTGACGATTTCCGGCGCGATTTTCTCCGTCGCCACCATGCCACCCGCGCCGATCGACAGGCGATCGCAGTAAGCGGGCTGCAAATGCACCGGTGCGGGATAGTGAACCAGCGTGCCGACGCCACGCTCTTTGAGAAACGCCCGGAAGGCGTCTCGCTGCGTGGTGCGCAACACGTACTGGTGGTAAACATGGGTGGCGTTTTCCGGCACGGTGGGGTGGACGAACGCCTCGCGATCGATGCCCTCGCGGTACATCTGGGCGATCTCGGCGCGGCGGGAATTCTCCTGCGCCAGATGCCGCAGCTTCACGCGCAAGATTGCGGCCTGTAGCGGATCGAGGCGCGAGTTCATCCCCGGCTCGGCACTGATGTAGCGCTCCTTCCAGCCGTACTGCCGCAGGCTCTTCATTTCCGCTGCCAGCGCCGCATCGCCCGTAACCGCGACGCCCGCATCACCGATCGCCCCCAGATTCTTCGTCGGGTACAGGCTGTAGGCAGCTGCGTGCCCCCAGCTTCCCGTCACCCGACCGCCGACCGTCGCGCCGTGCGCCTGCGAGCAGTCTTCAATCACGAGCAGATCGTAGCGATCGGCGATTTCCATCAGTGCGGGCATATCCACCGGACGCCCGTACAGATGCACCGGCATAATCCCCTTCAGCGTGCCCAGCTCTGGATCGGCCTGCACCTGCTGGATAGTGGCCTCCAGGCGATCGACATCGAGGTTAAACGTCTTCGCATCAATGTCCATCAACACCGGTGTCACCTCCGCCAGCTCGACACCGGCCACCGTTGCCACTGCCGTATGTGACACCGTAATCACCACATCGCCGCGACCCATCCCCAGCGATCGCAAGATCAGCTCGATGCCATCCGTACCGCTAGCGACGCCCACCGCGTGCTCGACACCGACGAACTCGGCAAACTCGGACTCGAACGCCTCCACCTCCGCGCCGAGGACGTACCAGCCACTCTTCAACACCCGCGCCACCGCTTCGTCGATTTCGGTCTGATGCGCTCGGTAGGACGAGCCGGGGTTAGTTTGGAGAATCATATCCATCGCTGAACTGCCTCGCGCGTTTCTAGAAAAGCTCTATCTGGGTAATGAGGGGGTGGTGAGGAGTAACAACGGCCTCACGAAAATCTTGCTGGCACGCCGATGCAGCGTCAATCTGTAGCGTCATAGTCGGACTGCTTTCGGGGGAGGGCTGCGATCGCGACCCGATCGCGGCGCACCGCTGTGCGCCGCGATCGGAAGCCCTAAATTTTGGCCTTGACGCAGCACTAGAAGAGCTGCGGCCCCGGTGGGGAAACGCTCGGGGTCAAACTCTCCTGTCCGCTTGCCGTCTCCACCACCGGCGGCGACTTCGGCCACGCCACCCCCACACCCGCGCCGGGATACCAGTGATTCTCGGGCTTTTCATTCAGGAAGATAAAGTTGCGCTGCGTGTTCCAGGCAAACTGCATTAGCTTGTCGGTGACGTGGGCGTTGTCACCCAGAACGACCGCACGATCGGAAAGCTTGCGAACGATCGCCTCGTACTCTCTGGCTTCGTAGTCTGCCGAGTGGTCGCTGTCGTTGATAAACAGATTGACCGGGCGATCGACAGTTTTTAGCGTCTCGATCGAGTCGCCGTAATGCACCTTGCCATACTGGTTATAGGGCGCGACCAACAGCGACCCCGCACTCGTGTCGATATCCGTGCCCATATAAGTTCCCGGATGGCCTTCTTCGGTATTGCGCTTCAGCGCCGCGCAGAGCAGCACGCTGCCGAGCCCTTGGTGGACGCCGGTTTCGATTAGCAGCTTCGGCTTTAACGCCCGCGCGCAGGCGTACCAAGCGAGGCGGCGTCCGAACTTCGGAATGCGATCGCGCAGGGGCTTAACGGGCTGGCGATCGTACATGGCGACAATTGCCTGCTTGAGCGCTACATCCTCGATCGGCTCGCGCAGATACCCCAGCACCCGCTCGGGCGAGCAGCCCAGCGCCAGCGACAAGCCCGACGCCCAATAATGCAAGCAGCTCGAAGCGTTGTCGTAGGTGTAGTTATCGGACTCCTTCGAGGCGACGAGCCATTGCACCAAAGTTTGCAACTTCGGCGCGAGATAGTATTTCAGCGCGAAGGCCGCTCGGTTCGGAACGTACTGCAAAACTTGCTGCAAGTAGGCCGCCGGTTCGCCGTCGATCGCCATCGATCGAACATCAGCGCCGGGAGCGCGCAGTAGCTGCACCAGCTTGTAAAACTTATCGCCGGGGCTGACCGCATCGCGCAGCGTCAGCTCGAAGTCCCCTTCAGAGAACCGCACCTCTAGTTTCGGAGCCGTCGGCTCGCCGGTGAAACCAACTTGGACTTTTGGTGCGGTGCCGGGGTTCATAGCGTTTGGGGTCTGAGGGCTCTAACGGGCAAGCAGAGGCTAGCAGGGCAGCGGTCGATACGTCAAAAGCTACAAATACGCCGCTAAATTCTCCCTGTAAAAATCCAGCGTTCTTTTAAAACCTTCGGGCAGTTCGATCGCCGGTTTCCAGCCCAGCGCTTGCCGCAGTTGCGAGTCGTTCGAGTAGTAGTCGCCGATGTCGATACGCTTACGATCGGCAGGAAATTCTTTGATGGAATAATTCCCATCGCCGTTCGCCGCCACCATCAGCTCGGCGGTTTCCTTGAGGCTGACGACGCGATCGCCCCCGATATTAAACACCTTGCCGTTGGCTTCGCTCGCCAGCGCCAGTCGCAACAGGGCATCGACCGTATCGTCCACGTAGCTGTAGTCCCGAAGCTGCTCGCCGCCCCAAACTTCAAAGGCTTTCCCTTCCAAAATCAGACGAATCCAAATCCCCAAAAAGGTCTGGCGCGCGTCTTTAACCCTCATGCGCGGCCCGTAGGTATTCGTCAGCCGCAGCGCACAGGCGCGAACCCCGTAGACGTTGTTGTAAAGAATGTGATACCACTCGCCCGCCATCTTGTTAATGCCGTTGACATCCACCGGGCGCAGCATGTGCTTTTCATCGACGGGCAGATAGTCCGGCTTGCCGTAGATCTGCCGCGTGCTGGCGAAGACAACCTGAATATCGGAGTTATATTTGCGACAGGCTTCGAGGATCGAAAGCTGCGATCGGCAATTGATATCGAGATCGACGTAAGGGTCTTTCATCGAGTCCATATGACTCGTCTGCCCCGCCAGGTTGAATAGGTAATCCTGACCCTGCACCAGGTAGCGCATGCTGTGTTCGTCGCGCACGTCGGAGATGTTGACTCGCGCCCGTTCTGCAAAGCTGTCGATATTAAATAAGTTGCCGCCGTACTCGGGAATCAGACTATCGACGAGCGTAACGTTCGCACCGAGCGCGATCAGCCTTTCCGCCAGGTTGCTGCCAATAAATCCCAAGCCGCCGGTAATGAGAACGTTAGACGCATCGAACTGACTGAAATCCACGATCGCAATCTCCCTCAAGCCCGAAACAAAAATCCGCGTGCCTCACCCATCTCCGGCGCATTCGGAACCGGATATTTTTCGGCAATCAGAAACTCGCGTAGGAAGCTCATTCCCTGCTGGGCGACATAGCCGATAAATTCCTGACGGTTGAAAAACCAGCCCATATATTCGGTGTGATAGCCGTAGGCATAGGGACGCTGAACGACCACGAAAGACGGCGTGCGATGGACGATCGGCAAGCGCGTTACGTACAAATAGCCGCGTGCGACCTTGGCTAGGTTCGCCATGATTTCCTGCCAGTTTTGGGAATACTGCACGGAAGAGCTGGCGACGATCAGGTCGTACTGCCGCTGGAAGCAGTCCGCGTCTCGATCGAAAAACGTCACCCCAGGCAGCACCTGCCGCCCACCCTCGCACAGTATCGGCAAGTCTTTACCGTAATATTCGATGTCAACACCCGGCAGCAAAGCTCGAGCGATGAGGTAGTAGTGGCCGATGCCGCTGCCCCAGTCCAGAATGGATATTTTTTGTTTGCCCTGGGCCGCCAAGGCCAGAACGTACCCGAACGACATCATCGTATTGTGCGTGCCGTAGTCCGCGCCCGAGACGTTCTCGGACTCGTGGCTCATGCCAACCGGCGTCGTTCCTTGCAGGGCACGGGCGAACTCCGGCCACTTTTTCATCTGCGTATCGAGAATGCTCTGCACGTTCCAGCCGAGGATCGTTTCGTCCTGGGTCGCCCAACCCTGGGGCAGATATTCCCAGTGGGGCTTGTTGGGAATGGGGGGCTCGGGGCGGTTGGGCGCGACGGACGGAGGAGGCGCAGCGGGCAGCGGCGAACCGGCCAGAACTTTGCCTCGGTCTGCGTCGAGTCCGAACTTCGATCGCAGGTCTTGCAGCACGGGCTCGGAGGCCGTCGAAACGGACTTCGCCCGCCGCAGGGACTCGCGCACCGCTGCAAGCAGAGAGGAGTTAGGGAGATTCGCAGTGCCCGCCGCGATCGCCGCCGACCCGACAAACACCGAGTACGGGACGCCCAGCAAAATAGCGGCCTGCTTTGCGGCTAAATTCGCAGCGGGAGACTCATCGACAAAGAGCAGAGAGACACTGTCAGATCCCGCAGTGCGAGCCTGAAGAAATTCTCTGGCGATCGCGCTTTGCGCGCGTAAATCCGCCGCCGACCCGTGCAGGTCGCTCGGCAGCGCCACCAGCGTCACGCCCAGGTCGCGGAGCCCCGAAGCGAGAGCCGCATTGGCCTCGGCGGCGATATATTCGACCGCATGGCCGATTTGCGCAAACTGGCGGGTCAGGTTCAACGACACGGCAGCGAGTTCGATCGCAGCGGAGTTCGCACTGCTATAAATCAGGGTTTTCTTGCCCTTAGGGCGATTCTGAGATCGATCGAAATTGCTCTGCATATCGTCACGTGCGGGAGGGTGCGGCGCGGAACTCGAGCCCGATCGCGGCTGCCAGTGCCGCTCGATAATCCCCGTTAATTCTTGCATGCGAACCGCATAGGTATGATCGCGAAGGGTGCGGGCCTGTCCGGCTTTGGCGATCGCGACGCGCTCGTCTTCGTGTTCTAGCAGGTACGCAACTTTCTCGATGCACTCTTCGGCACTGCGGTACGTCACCACTTCGCGATCGGGCTCGAACAGCGTATGTAGGTTGCGCTTGGCGTCCGTCACCAGGCACGCGCCCACGCCGGTCGCCTCGTACAGCCGCATATTGTTCGCGCAGTCGCCTGCGATATCGATATGCCGGTTCAGGGCGATCTTGGCCTGGGCGAGTACGCGGTACATATCTAGCGCCCACGCCTCGCCGTGGTAGCGCTGGCGGATTGGGGAAGTTTCGGGCAGGGCTTGGCCGCCATATCCCCAAAAGTCCACCGGAATCCGACCCGCGATCGCTTCGAGCAGCCGGGTTCCGCCTCGGTGGTGGTTGGAGTATCCCCCCACGAACGCCGCCGAAAGTCGGCGAGGAAGTTTCTCGGGTAGGCGATCGAGGATGCGCCGCCCGAACCCCAGACAGAAGTATTCGCTCGCAACACCGCGACTGCGAAAATTGCTGACATACGCTGGAATCGAAGATAGCAGCAGGTCGTAAGCCGACAGTCGGAGGTTGCTACGGATCGGGCTGGCATTTTGCCCGACAATTAGGGGCACGAGTTCGCGACACTCCTCTAGCAAAGCCTCGCTCGCCCAGTTGACATCGTGGACGAACAAAACATCCGGCTTATAAAGCTGCACCTGCCGCTTGAGGATCTCGAACAGCCGTCCGGGGCCGGGCGCTTGTTGCAATACATCCGGGGCAAACTCCGCTGCCCAGCGCTCTTGCAGCGGCGCGCAGTTAGCAATGATGTCTCGCGCTTCCATGCCGCCGCTCTCCAGCGCAGCGGAGTAGAAGTCCGAAGTGCCGAAGCACGCATCGACGAGCAGCTTCTGCTGGCGGTTGTAGTCTGACTCCGCAGCACCGGGGTTCTGGCGGTAGATGCTGTTGAGAAAGGGCTCGTAGTAGGTATCGACGATCAGGAACTTCACAGCTCTCTTCTCTCAGTGTTTGAGATGCCCGATATTCGGGCTTTTCTGGTGTTCGAGGTTCCCAGTATTCGAGTCCGGAGCGCACCCCCAATCAGGTCGCCCTCGCGCGTTGCGAGCTGGCCGGTGTAGGCTGCAATCCTACCGCACTGGCCAATCTTTAAATTGCGGTTGTCTCGTAAGTTATCGTTTTCGCGACGGCTGCTATTGCCGGTTGCTGCCGGTTGCTGCCGGTCGCTGCCTGCCCGCGCCCGCTTACTGTCGCTCGCTGCAATCGCCATGTTCGACCCGATCGCTCAGCTCCAGCTCGAACCGCATCCCGAGGGGGGATATTTCCGCGAGACGTACCGTGCCAGCGAGACGATCGCACGGGAGGCGCTGCCGGAGCGCTTCAGGGGCGATCGCGCCCACTCCACCGCAATTTACTTCTTTCTGCCGCAAGGGCAAACCTCGTCGCTGCACCGGATTGCGGCGGATGAGGTTTGGCATTTCTATGCGGGCGCGCCACTGACGATCGTCGAAGTGAGCCCGGAGTTTGGCGCGCGCGAGACGGTTTTGGGGATCGATTTGGCGGCGGGGCAGCGCCCACAGTACGTGGTGTCGGCGGGGACGTGGTTTGGGGCGATCGCCGATCGCGGCGATACGTTGGTGGGCTGCACGGTCGCGCCGGGTTTTGACTTTGCGGACTTCGAGCTGGGCGATCGCGCGACGCTACGGGCGCTCGTGGCGGCGCATTCGGAGGCGCAGGTGACGGTCGATCGGCTGACGCCTGCTTAACCGCGCGATCGACCGAGAGATCGACCGAGCGATCGACCGAGCGATTCACTGTCGGGGGCAGCGGCGATCTATAACAGAAGCACCCGACCGCTACCGGAGATAGCCCATGACCGCACGACTCTTGATCGGCAATGACGACGGCATCTTCGCGCTCGGCGTGCGCGCGCTGGCGAATGCGATGGCGGAGGCAGGACACGAGGTGACGGTGGTTTGTCCCGATCGCGAGCGATCGGCCACGGGGCACAGCCTGACGATGCACGAGCCGATCCGGGCGACGCGCATTGAAGGAATTTTTCATCCGGCGGTGACGGCCTGGAGCTGTTCGGGAACGCCATCGGACTGCATCAAGCTGGCGCTGGGAGCGCTGCTCGATCGCTTTCCGGATTTCGTACTGTCGGGCATCAATCAGGGCAGCAACACCGGCACGGATATTCTCTATTCCGGCACGGTTTCGGCGGCGATGGAAGGGACGATCGAGGGCCTTCCCAGCATTGCTTTCAGCCTCGCGCATTACACCTCACCAGAATTTGGCGTCGCGGCGAATTTTGCCGTGCGGCTGATGGATAAGCTCGTCGGCCAGACGCTGCCCGAGTCATTTTTGCTCAACGTCAACGTTCCCAGCGTGCCCCAGGAGAAAATCGCGGGCGTTAAGCTGGCGCGCCAGGGCATCCGCCGCTACTCCGACGTCTTCCAAGAGCGCCTCGATCCGCGCGGCAAGGTTTACTACTGGCTGGCTGGCGAGGTACTGACAGACGTCGATGACGGGCGCGACACCGACGATCTGCACACGGACGTTTGGGCGATCGAGCATCACTACATTTCGCTAACGCCGCTGCGATTCGAGCTGACCAGCTATGGCGAGGTCGAGCAAATGCGCGGCTGGGCGTGGGTGCAAGCGCTAGCGGAATAGCAGCGCACGAGGGTATGCCATCAATTCGCGCCAGACATCTCACCGAGTCAGCAGTTGAGCGCCCGACACCACAGTAAAAATAGGGGTTGCGATCCTTATCGGTTAGGTCTTACAGGTCTAACTGACGACCGCCTCTCGCGATCGCGACCCCAAAGTTCTGGCTGGTGCGATCGTCACTGCACCTAAGCGATCTCAAGCGATTTGCAGAAAGGCATCGCTATAAATTCGCACGTGCTCGCTCGATCTATTGACCGACTCTTCCCGCGTGATCTCGATCGCAAAGTTTCGGCTGGTGCGATCGTCACTGCACTTGACCGATCTCAAGAGATTGACAGCGATACATCACTGTAAATTCGCACGTGCTCGCTTAGCCTGTTGACTTAATCCTTGCCGAAAAGGATTAGATAAGAGCCCGCTCTCGCGGTCTTTTCCGGCTGTAGATTCCGCTGTGCGACCGGCGCAGCTCCTGCCCATGCTCGATCGCGATCTCGTGCGCTTGCACCTGCGCACTAACTCTCGCTCTAAAGGCTGTCGCATGATTTCCCGAAGAACGGCAATCGACCTCGCCAGCAGCCAGGAATTTGGGTGCGCCCAAAAAGCCCAGGCGACGATCGTCTGGGATATCGAAGCGAACCTGGTGGCCAAGCTGGCCGAGCGTCCATCGAACTTCACGGGCGATGGCAGTCAAAACAGACTCGCGCTCAGCGTCATGTTTTCGGCGCTGTCAATTTTGGCGATCGCCTCCTCGTGCTACCTGCTGCGCCCCTTCGTGCAGTCGAGACTGCCCAACGCCGATCGCTGTCCCGTTCCGACGATCTACTCGGCGTCTTTCTTCTAGAGGGCGGCAGAGCCCGAGGACGGCCTCTGATGGCTGCGCTTCCACGTTTTGGCGCGATGCAGAGAGGCGCGAACGCGAGCCGAGATTTTGTATTCGCGATCGCGTGCGTTCGCCCGTTCGGGCTGCGGTTCATCCTCAGGGCAAACGCATACTCCCGATTTTTCATGTCAGAAGCGGTCAGTCGAAGGCTGAGCGGAGTCGTTCGCGAAGCGTCGGCTCGCCGATAGCCTGGGTGAAATCGCGAAAAGTGGCCGCACTATCTGCTTCGCAGAGGCTACGCCAACGACGACGCTCAGTGCTCGAAATATCGCTTTTGGGTCATCGAAAATTAGTATGCGCTTGCCCTGGGTTCGTCCTTAAGGAGCTGGCAGTCGGAGGGGTAGAATGTCAACCTGGAAATGCGCCCGATCGCACCGATTTCCTGTCGATCCGACCGCAATTTTCGTTCGTTCCTGCCTTCTGCCTAGGTTATGACACCCGATACCTCCAAGCTGCTCGACCGGTTCAACCTCTTTTACTCGGAACTGACGGCGTTCTCGCCAACCCTCAGCGATCGCACGACCCTGGCAGAGGTGCGGGCACTGCTGACGATCGCCAGCCCGGAGACCGGCAAAGCCGCCGCGCTCGATGTACTCGATCGGTTCCTAGCGTTGCGGCATGCCGACAGCGGCGAGTTCGCGCCGCTGGCGGACTATAAGACGCAGGTGCAGACCTTTCGCAAAGAGGTCGAGGCGACAAGCGGCCAGCTCTCGGCGGATGCGCGCAGCCTGGTAGAGGGTGCGCATCCAGTCGCACAGTTGCTTCAGGCCGTCCAGGCGGGCGATACCTTTTCTGACGCCCAGTGGTCGGGCCTCCAGGCGATGATGACAAAGGTGTTCGGTGCGCCGATCGCGATGGCCGTCTCGCGCGGCAAGCTGGTCGTGGCCGAGTCCGCAGCGCAGGGCGACGACGATAGCGACGACAATATTTTTCTGTGGGGCGATCGCGTACCCGCTCCGCCGGAGGGAGATGCCGATCGCGAGCCGCCGATCGTCTTCGGCGCGAAGAGCCTCGGCGTCGAGCTGGACGCAGAGGGCGAATCCCCGACGCTGACCGTAAGCGTCCACGTGCAAAACGTCGGCGATCGCAGCTTCGGCGCGGGCGAGTACGCCGGGACGCGCGGTCAGTCCCTGGGCATCGAAGGCTTTAGCGTCGCGCTGGCCCAGCCGATCGCCGGTCTCGAGCTGGAATATATGGCCCACGTGGCGGGAAAGGGCGACCTGCCCTGGGTGCGCGCCGGAGAGTATGCCGGAACGCGTGGCGAGAGCCGCTCGGTGGAAGGATTTGCGATGCGTTTGGTCGGCTCTGCTGCGGCCAGCTACGCCTTAACCTACTCGGCCCACGTTCAGAATGTCGGCGACGTGCCGGAACAGTCTGACGGCGGCTACTGCGGCACGCGCGGTCGCGGCCTCAAGGTCGAGGGGCTGACCGTCTCGCTTCGCAAACAGTAGGCAAGCGCCCGCCGCTCGCCCTCGAAACGACCTCAGAACGACCTCAGAACGCCCGCCGCAACGCCCGTGCCTTTACTCCAATCTCATCCCTACACGACCCTGGCGATCGTCCCTACGGGCATTGCGGCGGCGGTTGGCGGCTACGCGGGGGATGCGATTCCCGTAGTCCGCGCGCTGGCAGAAGCGAGCGATCGCGTCATTACCCACCCGAATTTGCTTAACGGCGCGCAGCTCTACTGGAATGCGCCAGACTTGTTTTATGTAGAAGGCTACGGCCTCGATCGCTTTGCGGCGGGCGAATGGGGACTAAGGCCGAGCTGGCGCAACCGCATCGGCGCGGTCTTCGACGCGGCGATCGAGCCGGAGCTGGTTTTGCGTCACCGGCAGGCGATCGACGCGGCCCGCGCGACCCTCGGCCTGGACGTTTGCGCCGTGGCCACAACAGACGCCCCTCTCGGCGTGACGGTGCGCACCACCGCCAGTGGCGCGAGCTGGGGCACGATCGCTCGGCCCGGAGCCCTGCTGCGGGCCGCCGAACGACTTCGAGACGGAGCCGGGGCTGACGCGATCGCGATCGTCGCTCGCTTTCCTGACGAAGACACCGATGCCCTCGCCGACTACCGCCACGGCAAAGGCGTAGACGCGATCGCCGGAGCCGAGGCCGTAATCAGTCATCTGGTGGTGCGCGAGCTGGGGCTGCCCGCCGCCCACGCGCCCGCCCTGGCCGCGATCGACCCCGACCCGAAACTCGCGCCCCGCGCCGCCGCCGAGGAGCTGGGCCACACGTTCTTGCCCTGCGTCTTGGTCGGACTGGGACGCGCGCCGCAGTTCGTGCACTCGCGGCATGCGGGTCGCCCGAGCGACATCTGGGCTGAGGCGGTCGATAGCGTCGTCTTGCCCGCCTCGGCCTGTGGCGGCAGTGCCGTGTTGAGCCTGAGTGCCAGCGCCCAGATTATCGCCGTTGAAGACAACGTCACGACGATGGATGCGAGGCCCGAAGCGCTGGGCATTAACGCGCTGCGGGTGCGATCGTATCTCGAAGCGATCGGCGCGATCGTCGCCCACCGCGCCGGGATCGCCGCCAGCGCCTTGCGAGCCGATCGCGACCCGCCCTGCCCCTAGCGATCGCCCGTTCCGCCACGCCGCAATATCGCGAAGCCCAGCCCGCACTCGCCTGTTTCGATATTCCCAGAGTTAACCGATCGACCCCGCGATTAACGTGAGCGCGCCCCAAACTCCCCCACCAGAAATCGAGTCGCTGTCGAGATCGCAATTGCTGATCTCGATGGGACTGACGGCGATCGTGCTGCTCGGCGTAGCGAAGCTGTGGATGGCGATCGGCAACGTCAGCCTGTTCCCCATCCGCTGGGAGCCGGAGCTGCTACCTTTGTCGCTGGCCATCAGTTTGGGGATCGTCGCCCTGAGCGCCCTGCTCTACAGGGTTTGGCCCGCCTACCGTCTGAGTACGATTGTTTACCTTCGGCTGGTGGTGCGCCCGCTCCACTGGCTCGATCTGATTTGGCTGGGCCTCCTGCCAGGGATGAGCGAGGAACTGCTATTTCGCGGCACGATCGTCCCGAGCTTCGGCGGCGGCTGGCTGGCGCTGGCAGTTTCGAGCGTGGCTTTCGGCGCGATGCACATCAGCGGTCGTCAGTACTGGCCCTACGCGGTGTGGGCGGGCTGCGTGGGCGCAATTTTGGGCTACAGCGCGATCGCGACCGGCAACCTGCTCGTGCCGATCGCGATTCATATTTCAACCAACCTGCTCTCCGGCGCGTCCTGGAAGTGGTACTTCTCGCGTCATGACTGACGGGTTCCCGTCGCAGGACAGCGAAAAGAAATCGATCGCAGGGCAACGAGAAGAAACTTATAATTCGGTTACTCGAAACCGCCGAAAAGCTCCAAATAGACTTCGCGCTCGCAGGCGATCGAGGTGCATCTCCTCTCTGCCTTTCCATGACCTCACAGCTTCCCCAGCCGTTGACTTCTGCCCCCGACCATCCGACCGCTTTCGTTGACGTCATCGCCCATCGCGGCTACTCCGCCGGTGCACCGGAAAATACGCCGATCGCCTTCCAGCGAGCAATGGAAATGGGGGCGCGATCGATCGAACTCGATATCCAGTGGACGCGCGACGACGTTCCCGTTGTCTCCCACGATCCGTCCCTGGGAAGAACGATCGCCGGATCGGGCCGCATTGCCGAACTGACCTGGCCGGAGCTAGAAAACTGCGACGCCGGAAGCTGGTTCGACGGCGAATTCGCCGACCAGCGCGTCCCGACTCTCGAAACCGTCTTAAAGCTGGTCAAGCCGCTGCCGGGCGAGCTGTTTCTCGATCTCAAACCCCACTGTCAGTGGTCGCTGGAGCGCGTCAAAATTGTCCGCGACTTGCTCGAGCGCTACCGGTGGCGCGAGCGCAGCGTGGCCTGCTCTTTCGATCCGGACGTAGCCGATCGCTTCAATACCGACCCGGCGCACCCGATGGCGATCGGCTACAGCATTGCTAGCATCGAGAGCTTCCACGAAGTCTTCGCCCGCGCGATCACGGCCAGCGCTCGCCTGATCTGCGCCTATGATATTTTGCTTGCCGACCCGGATCTCATCTGGAACGCCCACGCCTCGGGTCTCGAAATTGTCGCTTGGACGGTCGATCGCCCGGAAGACGCCCTGCAGCTCTCGGAATTCGGCATCGATCGCGTCATTACCAACACGCTGCTGCCCGAGATCACAAGCGAAAGCGACGTCTGAAGACCGGATGAATCTCATTCGGGTTCAGACGTCGCTTTCGCTCATGTCTCGCTGATTAGCGGCTCAATTAACGGCCCAATTGCCGACCCTCGCGCCGACTACTGCGCCCAGAGCACCAGACCGGGCTCGTAAGCGGTGCCCAGCAGCGGGTGGTCGGGCAGCAGGCGCAGCGACAGTCCCCGGAAGCCGCTGGCGCTGTAGGAGAACGTCGTGGTGTAGATGGCGCAGTTGCCGTCGTGACCCTGGTAGTCCATCGCGATCGCCGAGCCATCGACTAGCTTGCCCGAATCGTCGATCGCGCCCTGATATAGCTCGACCCGCACGTCCTCCGGTTTGAGGGTCATCAGATCGATGCGCGCCTTGACGGGGATATCTTCGAGAACTTTGACCTCCGTCTCCGGCGGAATGTCGATGTGCTCGATTTTAATGTCGTACCAGCGCTCGCCGATCGTCTGCTTCCAGCGGGCCAGGTCTTTGGCCGGTTGGAAGTTATCCACCGACATGGCGTGGCAGCGATCGCTCACCGGGAAGTACGCCTGACGAGCGTAGTCCTTGACCATGCGCGCCGTATTGAAAAACGGGCAGTTCAGGCGAATTGCATCCTTCATTTTGGACACCCAGCCGCGCGGCAAGCCGTTCTCGCGCTCGTAGAACAGCGGAACGACTTCCTGCTCTAACAGGTCGTAGAGGTCGTTCGCCTCCACTTCGTCCTGATATTCGGGGTCGTCGTAGATCTCGCCCTGGCCGATCGCCCAGCCGGTACGTACGTAGTCCGCCTCGTCCCACCAGCCGTCGAGGATGCTCAGATTCGGCAGACCGTTCATTGCGGCCTTCATGCCGCTCGTACCCGACGCCTCGCGCGGACGGCGCGGCGTATTCATCCAGATATCGCAGCCCGCGACCATCACCCGCGACACGTCAATGTCGTAGTTGGGCAAGAACACTAGCGAGTGCTGCATGTTCTCTTCGTGGATGAAGTGGACGATCTTGCGAATCAGCTCTTTGCCGGGAATATCCTTCGGGTGCGCTTTCCCGGCGATCACGAACTGCACCGGGCGATCGGCGCTGCTCATAATGCGCTTGATACGCTCCACATCACGCAGAAACAGCGTCGCGCGCTTGTAAGTGGCAAATCGGCGAGCAAAGCCGATCGTCAGCGCGCGCGGGTCGAGGGTCTCTGCGGCGGCTTTTAGTTCGCCCTGGGACGCGCCGCGCTCTTTGGCGCACTTCGTCAGCCACTCGCGCGAGAAGACCACCAGCTCTTGGCGGCGCTGTTCGTGGTTGCGCCACAGCTCCTCATCGGGAATCGCATCGACGCGCTTCCACAGGGCTTCGTTGTTCGCGCCCGCCATCGCCCACTCCGCGCCGAGGTAGCGGCTGTACAGCTCCTGGGTCTCCTTGGCGACGCAGGACTGGGCGTGGACGCCATTGGTGACGGCAAAGATCGGCACCTCCTCGGTTGGGACACCGTTCCAGAGGTGCTGGAACATGCCGCGCGAGACTTCGCCGTGGAGCTGCGCCACGCCGTTGATCGAGCTGGACATACGAATCGCCAAGATGGCCATATTCACCGGCGCGGAGAAATCGCCGGTGTTCTCGCGGCCCAGCGCCAGAAACTCCTCGCGCGACAGGCCGAAGATGTTGGCGTACTCGCCCAGGTAGTACATCACCATATCCGGCGGGAACAGGTCGAAGCCCGCCGGAACCGGCGTGTGCGTCGTGAACATGCTCGAGGAGATCACCATCTGGCGGGCTTCCTCAAAGCTGAGCCCCGATCGCTCGATCAGCATACGGATGCGCTCGAGGGCCATAAAGGCGGCGTGTCCCTCGTTCATGTGGTGAGCCGTCACATTCAATCCCAGGGCATCGAGCAGCCGGACGCCGCCGATGCCGAGCATAATTTCCTGGTGGATCCGCAGGTCTTTATCGCCGCCGTAGAGCTGGTCGGTGATGTCCTGGTCGTAGCGGTTGTTGGGCTCGATATTGGTATCGAGCATGTACAGCGACACGGTACCGACACTGACCTTCCAGGCGCGGGCGTAAACGCGGCGACCGGGATAGTCGATATGGATGCGCAGCTCGGAGCCGTCGGGATTTTTGACGAGCTCTAACGGCAGGTTATAGAAATCGTTGATCGGGTACTTCTCTTGCTGCCAGCCGTCGGCGTTCAGGTACTGGGCGAAGTAGCCCTCTTGATAGAGCAAGCCGACGCCCACCAAAGGCAGACCCAGATCGCTGGCGGATTTGAGGTGGTCGCCCGCCAGAACGCCCAGGCCGCCGGAGTAGATCGGCAGCGCTTTGACCAGGCCGAACTCCGCCGAGAAGTAGGCATAGCACTCATCGCTCTCAGCAGCAGATTTACCACGCTGCTTTTTGTACCACTCGCGGTTCTCCAGGTAGCGATCGAGCTCGGCGCTGGCGCGGTTCATATGGGCGACGAATCCCTCATCGGCTTCGGCTTCGCGCAGCCGCTCTTGGGCGATCGTCCCCAGCATCAGCACGGGGTTGTGCTTGCTCGATTCCCACAGGTCGCGATCGAGACGTTGAAACAGGCTTTTAATCTCGTTATTCCAGTCCCAGTAAAGGTTGTGAGCGAGTTTGCGGAGTGGCTCTAGACCCGTGGGGATGGACGGCGAGACTTTAAATTGAAAGATCGGTTGCATGTCCTCTTCTCGATATCGCGTGACGGTCAAACGCGCGGAGTTTCCACAAAAGTGGTGCTGGAGGCTGTAGTCACGAGCCAGCAGACTTTGAATGCTGTCCATTGTGGGGGCAGTTTTTCGAGGAGACGGCGACCTTAACAGAAGCTTCCTCATTGTTTACCTGTCGTTACTCTGCTGCCCCGGTAGACCGTGGCGCGGCTGGCGGGCAGAAACCTTTTCACGCTGGCCAACATCTAGATGGTGTAAGCCTCGCGCGCTAAACGCCCCGACCGCCAACGGCCCACGCCGTACAATCGAATCGAGCAAGCCCGCGCTCGGGCTTCGTTGCTATCGCCCCTTTACCCCTTTCACCTCACGCAAATTTATGTCGCTTCGCCGTTCTCGCCGTTCTGCCGCTGTCATGGCTTGTTTGGCCAGCCTGCTGGTCGCCTCGCCCGCTCGCGCCGTCTTCTTCAATCCGCCGAGCAGCCAGACCCCATCCTCGCTCGGGGGCAACTCCCGGCGCGGCGGCTGTGCAGCCGACGAAGTCGCCCTTTCGGAAGACGAGCGGCTGGTGTCCTTTCTGCCGATCGTGCCCGACCCGACGGAGGTAGTCGCGCTGACGACGAAGGCCGCGCCGTCGATGTGGGTCTACGTACCGCCAACCTCGGCCCAAACCGTGGAGTTCGCGCTGCTCGACAGCGTCGCTGGGGAATACATCTATCTGGCCAGCTTCCCGATCGCCACGTCGGGCCTCTACCGCATCGATCTGCCCGCCGACATGGAGCTGAAGGCCGATCGTCCGGACGCACCGCAGGACTACATTTGGTTCCTCGACCTGGTCTGCGATCCCGGTCGCCCGGAAGAAAACCTCTCGACGACTGGAACCCTCAAGCGCGTCCCGACCGATGCGGACGCCGCTCTAGAAAACGGCCTGGACGACGCGCCCGACGCGATCGAGCGAGCTAAAGCCTACGGCGAGAGTGGCGTCTGGGTCGATATGGTCGCCGAGGTTTCGGCTGCCCGCGAGACCGAAACGGACGCACCGACAGGCGAATCCACGGAGTTTTGGAACGGCATCTTCGATGTGGCGCTGCCGGTCGCCGAGCGTGAGGATGTCGATCGCGCCGAGCAGCTCGATCGGCTCACCTCGGCAGATGTATTTGTCGCCGACCTCACCAGCCTGCTCGAATAGGGCCGCGATCGCGGGTGCTGGGACTCGATCGCCTCGAGCCTCGATCGCCAAATACCCCAAGAACAAAAGGCGCTCGCGGAAAGCTTCCGGCGAGCGCCTTTGAGCGTAAAGCCTCGATTTAAAGCCGCTCGCGGTTAAACAAACGGGTTGCTCGGGTCGCCTTCGTCACTGCCTGCAGGCGAGTTGCCGCCACCGCCGCTGGACGACTCAAAGGGGTTCGCCGAGGGAGGGGGCGATGGGGCAGACGGAGCGGGCGCTGGCGACGCCGCTGGGGGCGCAGCGGATGCCGGAGCCGAATCCGGAGGGCTGGCCGTTTTCTTTTTGGCGAGGTTTTCGAGATCTGATAACAGCTCGGCTAACTCGTCGTCTTCTTCAAACACCAAACCTTCCGGCGACTTTGAAGACTCCTCTGCCGCCCGCTGCGGGCCGAACAGATCGTCGAGCTGCGCTTCCGGCTCGTTGGCGGGCTCTGGCGTCACAGCGGGTTGGGCGGCGGGCGGTTTCGGAACGCCAGTCGAAGGCGGGCCGCCTGCTGTCGCACCGGGATTTTGTCCCTGATAGATTTCCGAGCCGATCGCAAACAGGGCCTGCTGGTAGACGTCCATCGCCGCTCGCGCCACATCGAGATCGTCGCCCTGCACTGCCGCACGCAGCACCTCAGCTTTTTCCTCGACCTCAGCCTGCACCTCTTCGCGGATCATATCGGCATTGTGCTTGAGGGTATCGGCGTAGTTGTAGAACAGCGCTTCGGCTTGATTGCGCAGCTCGATCAGGGTGCGCTGGCGGGCATCGCTCTCGGCGTTTTCCTGAGCCTCTTGGCGCATCCGCTCGATTTCATCGGCGCTCAGACCACCCGTGTTGGAAATTTGAATACTTTGGGCACGTCCAGTTCCCTTATCGCGGGCCGAGACATTGAGGATACCGTTTGCGTCGATCTCGAACGACACCTCGATCTGCGGCACGCCGCGCGGCGCAGGCGGGATGCCCATCAGCGTAAATCTGCCGAGGCTTTTGTTATCGCTAGCCAGCGCCCGCTCGCCCTGGAGCGCGTGGACGTCCACCGAGGTCTGGCCGTCGGTGGCGGTCGAGAACATCTGCGATTTGCTAGTCGGAATCGTCGTGTTGCGATCGATCACTTTCGTAAACATCTCGCCCAGGGTTTCGATGCCTAAAGACAGCGGCGTCACGTCGAGCAATAGCACGTCCTGCACTTCGCCGCCCAAGACACCAGCTTGGATCGTCGCACCAGTGGCGACGGCTTCGTCCGGGTTGACCGAACGATCGGGCGCACGCCCGTTAAAGAAGCCCGAAATTGAAGATTGCACCGCCGGGATTCGCGTCGAACCGCCCACGAGGATAATGCGATCGATCTCGTCCGGGCCGAGGCCGGAGTCCTGGAGCGCACGCTCCACGGGCTCGCGGGTACTCTCGATCAGCGGCTGGGTCAGCTCCTCGAACTGGGTGCGGGAAAACTCCATCTCCAGGTGCTTCGGCCCGGTTTCATCTGCAGTGATAAACGGCAGGTTGATCGACGTAGACGACGCGCCGGACAGCTCGATTTTGGCCTTCTCGGCGGCCTCGCGGATGCGCTGCAGCGCCATCTTATCCGTCGAGAGATCGATCCCCGTCTGACCGGCAAACTGAGCGACGAGCCACTCCAGGATGGCGTTGTCGAAATCGTCGCCGCCCAGGTGGTTATTGCCCGCCGTGGACTTCACCTCGAAGATGCCGTCGCCGAGCTGCATGACCGAGACGTCAAACGTACCGCCGCCCAAGTCGAAGACGAGCACCGTCTGCTCGGTTTCCTGCTTTTCCAAGCCGTAGGCAAGAGCGGCAGAGGTGGGCTCGTTGATAATGCGCAGAACTTCCAGACCGGCGATCGTTCCGGCGTCTTTAGTGGCCTGCCGCTGGCCGTCGGTAAAGTAGGCCGGAACTGTGATCACGGCCTGGGTGACGGTCTCGCCGAGATAGGCTTCGGCGTCCTGCTTGAGCTTTTTCAGGATCATCGCCGAGACTTCCTGCGGCGTGTGGCGCGTCCCGCGAATCTCGACGTCAACGGTGTTGTCGCGTCCGGGCACGCAGATGTAGGGCACGTGCGATCGCTCGGACTCGGTATCTTCCCAGCGCCGTCCGATAAAACGCTTGATGCTGAAAATCGTATTCTCGGCATTCGTCACCGCCTGACGCTTGGCGAGCTGCCCGACGAGGCGATCGCCATTTTTGCCGAAGCCGACCATACTCGGCGTCGTTCGCCCCCCTTCGGAGTTGGCGATAACGACGGGTTTGCCGCCCTCCAGGACGGCCACGCAACTATTGGTCGTGCCGAGGTCGATTCCGATAACTTTGCCCATGAGATCGAAAGTATTGCCTGGAGGAGGGGAAGAACGAGAAAAAACGAGTCGGGTGGCCGTAAGCTCGACACCGGCAACGCGAAAGCGATTTTGCCGCAGCGCCTGCTACAGCGCGACTGATAACTCCGCGCGATTCCTTATGCTAACCCGAGTCTTCTCAGAGTGACGAATCAGTCGAAACTCGAGGGTGCGTACGGCGCGCGATCGCCTACTCGGAATCTGCCGCCTCTGGAGCCGCCGTACCTTCTGCGGCCGTCGCGACCTTGACCATCGCGTGGCGCAGCACGCGCTCGCCCATCACGTAGCCGCGCATCAACTCTTCAACGACCGTTCCATCGGGATGCTCGTCGGTTTCCTCGCGCATCACCGCATCGTGGAGCATGGGGTCGAACATCTCACCTTCCGGACGCATGGGCGCGACGCCGAGACGCTTGAGCGCATCGACGAGCTGCTTATAAACCCCCTGATAGCTCTTGTGAATGGCCATCTCGCCATCGTTTTGCGGCTTAATTTGCGCGCGCGCGCGCTCGAAGTTATCGACGACCGGCAGCAGCTCCTTAATCGCACCGCACTTGGACTGCTCCTCGAGGTCTTGCTTCTCTTTCTGGGTGCGCTTGCGAAAGTTCTCGAAATCCGCCGCGAGGCGCGTGTACTGCTGCTTGAAGTCTTCGAGCTGGGCCTGGGCCGTCTCTGCCGTAGCCTTCAACGATTCGAGCGCTTCGGTATTCGCGGCGTCGCTGGCTGCATTTGCCGCTTCGGTAGCCGCTGCCGCCTCTGCGACGAGGGGATCGATCGCATCCTCTACGGGCAAAGCATCAGCAACCGACTCAGCCGCATCCGAATCAGCTTCGGGGCTATCGTTTCCTAACTGTTTCTCTTCTTCGATCATCGTTGGCGTTGTGTACGTTAAATATGTTCGGAGGGCTGTTTGCGGAAGCTCGGGCCGTGCTACATCGCACCGGAGGGGCGCTTCGCCGCGCCCGAGGGGAAGTTCTCGACTCGTCAGTGCGGTGCGCCTTTGCCCGCAAGCTTGACCCTTCCAGTCGCAAGCGTCCCAGACTACAGTCCGGACGCTTAACACCATAACCCAATCGACACGCCGCATTCTGCAAATATTCAGACCTGCAAATGGCAGCGCGAATAGCAATGCGAATGGCCAGCAAACTGCGCAAGCATCATCGGGCAGCAGGCCGACTCGACGCGATCGACGCTCGCGGCCTGCTGGGCGGGCGAGGTGGCCGTGGCGATCGTTCCGTATTGGGCTGCGGCCAAAGCTACCGAGCAGCCGCGCCGTTCGACGCCTGAGAGCGTAAGCTACACTTGAACGACAAGAGCGAGCGAAGACGCTGCATCCCGAGCACCATAGCGTTTCGCGCGCAAACGCACCTCGATCGCGACCTGCTGCAACTCTTTGCCATGACCAATCCCGCCTCTAGTGCTCCTCGCTCCTCGAAAGCCCGCCGGTCTTTGGTCGTCCAGGCCAATTTTTCGCCCTTTGGCAACAAGCTAATCCGCGCCGGTCACGTCAGCCCCGAGCAGATGACGAAAGCCCAGCAGGAGAGTCGCCGCACCGGTAAGCCACTGCCCAAAATCATCGAGCAGATCACCGGCAAACAACTGCCTCCCGACCTGATTTTGCAGTACAAGCGTCAGCAGTTGTTCGAGTTAAAGATTTTGCACGGCGTCGATTCATTCGATCCCGACGTCACCCAACTCCAGTCCGGACAGATCAACTCGCTGCTCGATGCAGTCCCCGTCGATACCTGCCGCCGTTACAGCTGTTTGCCCCTCGATCGCGTCAAAGACCGCGTCGTGGTGGCGATGGTCGATCCTGACAACCTCGAAGCCCAGGACGAGCTGCGACGCATCCTTCGCGCCCAGGAGTGCGGCCTGCTGCGCCGTGTCATCGCTGCCGAAGACTTCCAAACCCTGATTTCGCAGTATCTCGACGAGCAGGTCAAACGCGAAGCGGCCCAGCAGGCCATGCAGGAGAGCGAGAAGCACGCCATCTCCGTCGATGATTTTGCAGCGGCAGCGGGCGAAGATGGCGAGCTAGAAGAAGCCCCGCCAGAAGCAGAAGACCTGGAGTCCGAGGGTGATGCGGACGACAAGAGCATCGTCAGCCTAGTGAACAAAATTCTGCGCAAGGCTCTCAGCGATGGCGTTTCGGATATTCACATCGAACCCCAAGAGGAATTCCTTCAGATTCGGATGCGCAAAGATGGCGTCCTAGCCGAGCCGTTCCCACGCCTGCCCAAGCAGATCGTATCGGCGCTGACTTCGCGCTTTAAAATCATCGCCGACATGGACATCGCCGAACGGCGTCAGGCGCAAGATGGCCGGATTCGTCGCATGTTCCAAGGTCGCGCGGTGGACTTCCGAGTCAACGCGCTGCCGAGCCGCTACGGCGAAAAAATCGTCCTGCGGATTCTCGACAACTCTTCGACGCAGCTCGGTCTCGATAAGCTCATCACCGACCCAGAGACCCTCGGAAAAGTCCGCGAGGTCTCCGGTCGTCCGTTCGGTCTGATCCTGGTGACGGGGCCGACCGGTTCGGGTAAATCGACGAGCCTGTATTCGATCCTGGCGGAGCGGAACGATCCTGGCGTTAATATCAGTACCGCCGAAGACCCGATCGAGTACGCGCTGCCCGGCATCATTCAGTGTCAGGTGATCCGCGAGAAAAACCTGACTTTCGCAAACATCCTGCGGGCGTTTCTGCGACAAGATCCGGACATCCTCCTGGTGGGTGAGACACGCGACAAAGAGACGGCAAAAACGGCAATTGAAGCAGCGCTCACCGGTCACTTGGTCTTGACGACGCTGCACACCAACGACGCCGCCGGGGCGATCGCCCGCCTGGACGAAATGGGCGTCGAGCCGTTTATGGTTTCCGGGTCACTGCTCGGCGTGCTGGCGCAACGTCTGATGCGCCGCGTTTGCGGTTCGTGTCGCGAGGAATACCAACCCAGCGAGGAAGAACTGGCACGCTACGGCATGCGTGCCAAAGATGAGACCGAATCGACCTTCTACCGCGCGAAGACGATCCCGCCCCAAGAGCGCAAGGCACTGGCAGCCAGCGGCGGGCTATGTACGAAATGCAATGGCGTCGGCTATAAGGGCCGCGTTGGTGTCTACGAGTTCCTGCAAAACTCTGAGGAAGTCACGGCGCTAATTAACGCCGGAGCCCCCACCGAGCGAATCGCCGAGAAAGCGGTGGAGCAGGGCATGACAACACTGCTTTCCTACAGCCTCAACCTAGCGCGCGGCGGCCACACCACCTTCGAGGAAGTCGAGCGCGTCACCTTCACCGACACCGGCCTCGAGGCGGAAATGAAAGCGAAACGCAAAAGCTCGCTCACTTGCCGAACCTGCGGCGCCGGTCTCCAGCCGGACTGGATGCACTGTCCGTATTGCATGACCGAGCGCTTCTCGGATTAGTTCGATCGTCGGCTCGACCGTGCTGCAACTGCCCCCCCATCCGCCTGCTTCTGCGATCGCCACGCACCGGCGAACTTCCCGACCAGACATCTCCAACCCGATAGGCACATATGGATTACGTAATCGAAGACGTCATGGAGTCGCTCATCGAGCAAGGCGGCTCCGACATGCACATTCAGGCCGGTGCGCCGATTTTCTTCCGAGTCAGCGGCAAGCTCTCGCCCCAGCCGCAGTTCGGCGAGTCGCTCGCTCCCGACCAGTGCCAGCGGCTGATTTTCAGCATGCTCAACAACAACCAGCGCAAAGACCTGGAGCAAAACTGGGAGCTAGACTGCGCCTACGGCGTCAAGGGGCTCTCGCGCTTCCGGGTGAACGTCTATCGCGAGCGCGGCTGTTTTGCGGCCTGCCTGCGAGCGCTGGCGTCGCAGATTCCCAACTTCGAGAAGCTGGGCGTGCCGGAAATTATGCGCGATATGGCGATGCGTCCGCGCGGCATGATTCTCGTTACCGGGCAAACCGGCTCGGGTAAAACAACAACGATGGCAGCGATCCTCGACCTGATCAACCGCACCCGCGCCGAGCACATCCTGACCGTGGAAGATCCGATCGAGTACGTCTTCCCCAATATCAAGAGCCTGTTCCACCAGCGCCAGAAAGGCGAAGATACCAAGAGCTTCGCCAACGCCCTCAAGGCGGCCCTGCGCGAAGATCCAGACATCATCCTCGTGGGGGAGATGCGGGACTTGGAGACGATTTCGCTGGCGATCTCGGCGGCAGAAACCGGTCACTTGGTTTTCGGAACCCTGCACACCAACTCCGCTGCTGCGACGATCGATCGGATGCTCGATGTTTTCCCCCCGATCCAGCAGCCGCAGATTCGCGCCCAGATGTCGGGTTCGCTCGTCGGCGTCTGCTCGCAAAACCTCTGTAAGAAAGTGGGCGGCGGTCGCTGTGCGGCACAAGAAATCATGGTCAACTCGCCCGCTATCGCCAACCTCATCCGCGAGGGAAAAACCAGCCAAATCTACTCGTCGATCCAAATGGGCTCAAAGATGGGCATGCAGACGATGGAGATGTGTTTGGCGCGTTTGGTGAACGAGGGCAAGGTTGCCTACGAAGACGCCGTGGCCAAAACCTCCAAGGTTGATGAAATGAACCGCTTGATCGACCCGCGCATCCTCCAAGGCGGTCAGCCTGACGCTGCCAAGGGCAAAGCCCGGCGCGCCAAAGCTCGATAGACTCCTCACAGTTAGGTACGCCAGGTCGCGCGAACGATAACTCCGGCGACCTGGCTAATTGTTTCACCTGCCTCGTTTCGCTCCAGAACCTCGATCGTTTGTCATGACTAGCGCCTTACCCAAAGAGAAGAAGAAAGGGTTCGATATGGAGGCGTTTGAGGAGAATCTCAACGCCGCCCTTTCTAGCATCACCGTCAAAGACCGTGCGGTCTTTTCGCGGCAGTTCGCGGCGATGTTCAACGCCGGAGTCGGGATGCTGCGCTGTCTGACGGTGCTGACCGAGCAGTGCGGCAACGCCAAGCTCAAAAAGGCGCTTAAGGCGATCGGGGCCGAGGTCGAAGAAGGCGGTAGCCTCGCTGAGGCGATGGGCAAGCATCCGGACTGCTTCGACAAGCTCTACGTGAGCATGGTCGCGGCGGGCGAAGTCGGTGGTGTCCTCGATGAAGTTCTGAACCGACTGGCAATCCTGATGGAGAAGTCAGCCAAGCTCCAAAACGAGCTGAAGTCGGCGATGTCCTATCCGCAAACGGTGGGCGGCATCGCGATCGTCATCTTCCTGGGGATGACGATTTTCCTGCTGCCGACGTTTACGGGCATCTTCGACCAGCTCGATGCGGAGCTGCCGATGTTCACTCAGGTGATGATGAACATCAGCTTTTTTCTGCGCGGGCCGTTCCTACCCGTCGAAGATCCCGAGGCGGAGAGCTGGCTGGAGCTGCAAAATTTCGCCGTGGTCTTTTTTGTTGGGGTAATTATCGCGATCGTCTTCGCGATTATGACTTACTACAAAACACCGGTAGGCCGTTTTCAAATCGACGCGCTGCTGCTCAAAGCGCCAATTTTCGGCGACCTGATCGAAAAAAGCGCGGTGGCGAGTTTCTGTAACGTGTTCGGGACGCTGACGCGATCGGGCGTGCCGATCTTGAACTCGATGGAGATCGTCCGCGATACAGCGGGGAACGAGGTGATTGCCGATGCGATCGACTACGCCCGCAGCCAGATTCAGGAAGGCGGCAGCATTAGCGAAGCCTTCAGAGAGAAGGGCGTGATGCCTGCGCTGGCCGTGCAGATGATGTCGATCGGCGAAGAGACCGGGGAACTCGACAAGATGCTGATGAAGGTCGGTGAATTCTACGAGGACGAGGTGGAACAGGCGATCAAGGGTCTGACGAGTATGCTGGAGCCGCTGATGATCGTCGTGATTGGTGGCATGGTCGGCTCGATTTTGCTGTCGATGTATCTGCCGATGTTCGCGGTGATGGACAACATCGGTTAAGAGCACTCCACAAATATATTTGTCCAGAAGCCGCCAATGAAGGCTGAGCTTGTCGAAGCCTGGGGGTGACGCACTTCGACAAGCTCAGTGCTCGAATCCTGAATACTGGATATTTATTTCTGTGGAGTACTCTAAGCGATCGGCTCGATCGCAATTTTCAGAAACCGGGTTTCGAGAGCGTCTTCGCGAATCGCGCGACAGAACAAAAGAAATCTGGTTTCCCACGTTTTGATTCTTTCCGAGCAGCTCATGTCTGGTGAAACTCGTTCGATCGCCACCGATCGCGTCACGCTCCAAAGCAACATTGAGAACGGCCTCGACATCGACGCCTACCTGGCGCAGCCTAGCGATGCCGGAACATATCCCGGCATCGTCGTCTTCCAAGAAGTGTTCGGCGTTAACGCCCACATTCGCGACGTGACCGAGCGGTTGGCGCAGCAGGGCTACATCGCGATCGCCCCGGCGATCTACCAGCGCAGCCAGCCCGGCTTCGAGGTGGGCTACACGGCGGACGACCTCGCCCTTGGCCGCAAGCACAAGGACGCGACAAAAGCCAGCGAGCTATTTGGAGATACCCAGGCCGCGATCGCCTACCTAAAAAATCTCGATGGCTGCAACGGCAACATTGGCGCGATCGGCTTCTGCTTTGGCGGGCACGTGGCCTACCTGATGGCAACATTGTCGGAAGTTAAAGCCACCGCCTCGTTCTACGGCGCGGGTATCCCTCACTTTTGCCCCGGCGAGAACGAACCGACGATCGCCCGAACGCCGCAGATTTCCGGCCAGATTTACTGCTTCTTTGGCGAGGCCGATCCGCTGATTCCCGCCGAGGACAATGCCGCCGTCGAGGCCGCGCTGAAAGAAGCGCAGATCGACGCGCGCGTGTTTCGCTATCCCGAGACCGGTCACGGCTTCTTCTGCGATCGGCGCGATAGCTACAGTGCCGCAGCCGCAGCAGACGCCTGGAGCCACACGCTCGAACTATTTGGCGGGCTGCGCTAGCCGGATTGCCGCGATCGCAAAATGCCGCAAGTAAATTGGATATAGTTGATAGAAAGCGTCGTATGGCCACCCGAAACGGGCTGTACTAGTGGAATTTGCCCACTCGCGCCCTCAACTTCTATCCGAATTCCGGCATTCATGACACGAGACATTGCATTTTCCGCCGACGACTTTGCGAAAGCACTCGAAGGGCAGAGCTACAACTACGAAACCGGCCAGGTCGTCACGGGCAAGGTGTGCGAACACGACACTAAGGGCGTCTACATCGACATTGGCGGCAAGTGTCCCGGATTTCTGCCGATTAAAGAAATCGTCCCCGCGCCGAGCGACGACCTGAGCGAAGATTTTCCGCTGGGCTTCGAGCGCGAATACGCGATCGTGCGCGGTGCAAATGCCGAAGGCCAGGTGACGCTGTCGATCCGGCAGATCGAGCTCGACCGTATCTGGGACAGCATGGTCGAGCGTCAGACCTCGGGCGCAACGCTGGAGGTGCAGGTAACAGGGACGAATCGCGGCGGCGTTGTCGTCGATGCCGAGTCGATTCGCGGCTTTATTCCACGATCGCACCTACTGCGTAGCGACAACCTACAGGATTTCGTCGGCCAAACGCTGACGGTGACAGTACTGGATGTCATCAAAGAAAAAGAGAAACTGGTGCTGTCCCATCGCCTCGCAGAGCGCGCCAAGTGTATGAGCCGCCTGGAAGAGGGCGCGCTGTTCGCCGGGACGGTGGTCAGCATCAAGCCCTACGGTGCATTCGTCGATCTCGGTGGCGTTACGGGGTTGCTCCACGCACGCCAAATCAGCCAGAAGCGCCCGAACGATGTCGAAGAAGTGCTGAGCGTCGGTCAGGATATCCAAGTCGTGATCGGCGAGATCGACGAGTGGGAGCAAAAAATCTCGCTGGTGACGAAAACGCTGGAGTCCTATCCCGGCGAGCTGCTCGACAAGTTCGACAAGGTGATGGAAGAAGCCGAGGCGCGCTGGGAGGCAGCCAAGGCAGCCAAGGAAGGCAAATCGGACGCGAAAAAGTCCGAGTCCTAAAGTTCGCCAACACCCTGCGGTAGGGGCGTCACGGCAGTGCGCCCGCGACATCACCCACTCGCCACCGGATTCTGGGCGCATGGCATGCGCCCCTACCAGTCCTTCATCTAAGAAATATTCTGCTGGCGGTAAAAGTCGATGAACCCCAGCAGAATTTTCTGGTGCGGCGCGCCCATCTTGCAGACCTTGCCCGCCGCCACCGAGAACGCCTGACCCTTCCGCGCCTCCTCCTCCGTCACCAAGCCCAGATCCCAGCCCTCAGTCTGGTCCAGCGCCTCAGGTTCGACGGTCAGCGGCCCCCAAAACATGTGGCGCTTAACGCCGCCGTCGATATGGCAGTCAAACATCTCTAGTTTGGGAGCCGTGTAGCCGAGTTCTTCTTCGAGTTCGCGGACGACCGCCACTTCTGGCGTTTCCCCCGGCTCCATATGCCCGCCAAAAAAGCCCCAGACGCCAGGATAAAGAATACCGGGCTTGTCGTCGCGGAGCTGCATCAGGAAGCGATCGTCGCGGTGAAGGATCGCGAGAGCGACGGGAACGAGTTCGGCCATTGGTCGTGTCAGCGTGGAGATTTAGATTCAGCTTACGGCTTGATAAAGTGCGCCCAGATATTGCCGTTGGGGCCACAGACGTTATTTAGGTAAGCGTTGGGATAGAGCAGCTTGCGACCTTCGGTGTTGGCGTAGCCGGTCAGCGCGTTTCCCCAGGGATCCTGGACGATCAATCCCTCGGGGCGGTAGCCGATGACAGTGACGATATGGCCGGTGGCGGTGAAGTCTCCCGCCAGCACCACCGGGCGACCGGCGGCGATTTCTTCGTCGATTTCGCTCCAGCGGCGCGTCGTGCTGAAGGTCGAGTGATAGCCATAGGCGCGAATCATCTCGGTCATGACGGCGTGGCTGGTCTGTGCGCCTTCGCCGTAACGCGTCAGAATCCACTGGAGCATCTCGTCTTCGAGCTGATAGCTGTAGCGCGGGCGCTCCCCGTGGTAGTACAGCGCCATCGCGATCGAGGTGACGTTGCAAGTCGACCAGTAGAAGCGGGGATTGTCGCGCTGGGAGAAGTAGGGAACGTTGAGTTCGATGCGTTTCGGGAGCTGCGGGAACACCTCGATCGTTTTGCCGCCCTGGCGCAGCCAGATATGTTCCGGGAACAGGTAGCCGGTGTTGCCGTAGCCGGGAATTTCTTCGGTGAGGGCGACGCGCACGTGGTTCGAGTCTTTGTCGGTGGCGTAGCTATCGACGCCGTAGACGCGACCGAGGGGCAGGGTGGTCTTATCACCCGCGCTTAAAGAGCTGGACGAGACGGGCTTGCGCTTGAGGACGGTGGGCTGGCGAATCGTCACGGTTAGCGCTTGCGGGTCGTAGGCGATCGAGCGGCGGTTTTGCAGCAGCGTCACGTGCCGCCAGTAGATATAGCCGACGTTGCCGAAGCCGGGGACGGACTCGCTGAGGGTGACGCGGAAGTGGCCGGAAATCGAGGCGTAGCCGCGCATCCCGAAGGTTTGACCTTGGAAAAGGCGCACTTTTTGGCTGTTCGATAGCGAACCAGAATCGGCGGCGGCGACCTTAAAGAACGTATTCTCGCGGACGACCATCTGGCCGCTGGTGGGCGTGTCTGGCACGTCTTCGAGGTCGAAGCGCAGGACGCTGTCGCCTTTTTTAAGCTGGACGTGTTCTTCAAACAGGTAGCCGAAGTCACCGACGGGCGTAATTGACTTGGTGAGGCGCAGCTTTAGGTGGCCGTCTACGAGTCCATAGTTACGGACGGGCAGCGTCTGACCGGGCTTGAGGTCGATTTTTTGTTCGATTCCGAGACGATCGGCATCGACCGGCGCGACTTTGAATTTGGTCGTTTGCAGGACTTCCAGCGACAGACCACCGGCGTCGATCGCCCGATCGTCGCTGACGGTAATGTAAATGACCTGACTATCGACCGCCTTACCCTGGGCATTGGTCGCCTGGAGTCGCAGCCAGCGCAGCCCAGCATCGTTAAAGCCGTTGTTGAGCTTGACTTCCCAGGAGCCGATCGTCGAATTGAGGCTGACCGGCAGCGGGTACTTGTCCTCGGCGGTCAGCGTAATGCTCTTAACTTCGGCGGGGTTGAACTCGCCGGTGAGGGTCGCGGGCTGTTTGGCGAGCACCAGCGAAGGCCCGGTGTAGCTCAGGGTCGGCAGCAGGCGAACGTCTTCACCTGCGCGGTTGAGCTTGACGTGGTCGAGGAAGATATAGCCGGTGTTTCCGAAGCTGGGGAAGTTTTCGGTGAGCGAGGCTTTCAGGTGTCCGGCCTCGATCGCGAAGCTGCTGACGCCATAGACGCGCCACGCGGGCAGCGTCGCCGCTTCGTTATCGGCCAGCAACGACGAATCGACCGGGCGTTTCTTGAGAGCGCTCGATCGCAGCATCGTCAGCGTCGTTGCGTTGTTGTCGTAGGCGATCCAGCCGTCATTATTTCTCAGCTTGACGTGGGGCGCGTAGACGTAGCCCGCGTTACCAAACTGCGGAATCTCCAGCCCTTCGGCCAGCGTGACGCGGAAGTGGTTGCGGACTGGAGCGTAGCCGTTGATAAAAAAGACCTGACCGCCCGAGAGCTGCGCGAGCTGGGTCGGCGGCAGCACAGCCGAGCTTTCTGGCTTGAGTTTGATAAGGGTGTCGCGCGTCACCCACATCATGACCTGGCCGGGGTTGAGGCTCGGCAGGCGGCGCTCGTCGAACACCAGCGGCAGGCCGCCGACGCTGAGCTGCACGTGGGGATCGAAGAAGTAGCCGAACGTGCCAACGGGCGAGAGGCGATTTTCTAGCTCGACGCCGAGATGGTTTCCGGCGCGGACGTAGCGGCGCACGGGTAGATTGACGCCTGCATTGACGCGCACGCGCTGATCCTCATCCAGGTCGCTCGAACCCAGGGGGGCGGCTTTGAACCAGGTGGTGGCTTCGATCGCGAGTGCGCCGGAGTCAACTGCGATCGGCGGCGGGTCACTAACGGTCAGGTAGACCTTTTGTTCGGTGACGGTGTTTCCCGCATCGTCGAGGCCGCGCAGCCGAATCCAGCGGACGCCCGCCTGACTGAGTCCGCGATCGAGCTGGATTTGCCACGCGCTTTGGGACGGGCGATGGGTGACGGCGAGGCCGTACATATCCTCGATCGAGGCGGTGACCTTAGCGATGTCGGTCGGTCGGTAGGTTCCCGACAGCACCGTCGGCGTACTGACCGCAACTTCGCTCGGCCCCTGAAACGTTAAAACACCCATAAAGCTCGTGGTTCTGCTTGCCCGTGGATTTGCGGCGATCTGTGCGGCGATCGACGGTCGCGATCGGCCTCTAGCCTAATTTAGCTCGGAAGGATCGCGATCCATGTAAAAACTACGCGCCGCGCACTCGCCAGGATTGCGTCCCACGGGCTCGCGATGCGGTACGGGCTCGTCAGAGTGTTCCAAATTCACATCATTCCAGCATCGTTCCTACGCTCTGCGCAGGAATGCCTCTGCCGACGCTCTGCGTCGCTGCGAAACGGGACGCAGAGCGTCCGGGAGTGGGTTATCGCTCAGAGTGTGGGAACGATAAGATGCCTGCGAACTCAGCCTGGAGCTAGGCGATCGTCTTCATCAGGCTCGCCATTTCCAAGGCGTTCATGGCGTAGCTCCAGCCTAGATTGCTCTTGATGCCCGCGCGCTCCAGGGCTTGCTGCATCGTGTCGGTGGTCAGGATGCCGAAGATCGTCGGCACGCCCGTCTGGATGCTGTTGGCCGCGATGCCTTTCGAGACTTCCGCCGCCACGTAGTCGAAGTGGGGCGTGTGGCCGCGAATCACCGCACCGAGGCAGACGATCGCGTCGTAGCGCCCGGTCTCCGCCAGCTTGCGCGCCACCAGCGACACCTCGAAGCTGCCGGGAACCCAGGCGTAATCGATCTGACCGCCGTCGGGATCGACGTTGACGCCGTGGCGCTTAAAGCAGTCCTGGCAGCCAGAGACGAGTTTATCGGTCACGAGGTCGTTAAAACGGGCGATGACGATCGCGAAGCGGTAGCTGGATGTATCGGCAAAACTTCCTTCAAATACAGTCATAAATTTCCGAGGAGAGGAGCGGGAGAGCGTCAAGCGGGCGGATGTAATTACTTATGATTACTCGGGGCTGCCATCAATACGAGCCAAAATTGCCAACCCAGAGAGAGCGACAGCCCGCAGCACTTCGCGCTCGGTCGAGCGCGGTTCGCGAAGGGTCGGGAGCAATTTGGTGGCAAGCCCTGGCCGTCGGTCGGGGCCAATCAGCCGAGCAATCACTCGAGGCTACCGCGATTGTAGCGAGGCGCACAATACGCACCAGCTCGCGACACGACGAAAGAACCCGGCAAAGCTCGACTTCGCCGGGTTCGCGTCGCTTTAGATAGAAGCCAAGCCAGCAGAAGCCAGATCGGAAAAAGCCAAACTACACGACGAGGTAGTTCAACGCGCCAACCGCCAGCACCAGCGCGATCCACAGGCCGGAGCCCACAAACAGCAGACCCTTCGACTGATCCCAGTTCTGCGGCGAAGCGTAGGCGACCGGTACGCCTACGACCATCAAGAACGACAGCAGAACGAGACCTGCCAGGGCAATTTGGAAGGCGATGGTTAGCATTATTTCTTTCCTTTACGTGTGTTTTCTAAAAAAATTCGCAGGCGCGACCGACGCATACTGCCATCATATTTACCATATTTCGGTTCTGTATTTGACAGCCCGCGCGCCGCAAGGGAAGGGCTACGACTTCGGCGGGAAGAAGAGTACCGGATGCAGGCTCGATCGCAGGAGCTGCTTGGGGAAGCTCGGGCGCGACCACTCCAGGAAGGCGGGCAAACTGTGGGCGGTTACGGCGATCGCGCTGACGCCACTTTCGCTCGCCATTTTGACGATTTCGGCGATCGGATCGCCCGTGCGGACTTCGGTTTCGATCGCCAGACCCGTATCGGCAAAGCGCTGGCCTGCCGCCTCGATCGTCTCTCGCGCCTGTTCGATTTTCTCATCGACCGAGGCGCGCCGCGTCGTTTCGATAACCCAGCCCAGCTTGCAGCGATCGACGGCCGTATCGCCCGGCTGGCAGAAGCGCGCTAGCAGCGTATCGACCAGTGCGTCGGAGGGCTCGGAAGCGTCGTAGGCCACCAGCAGGCGGCGAAACAGCGAACGGCAGCGCAGCTCTAGCTCTTCGTTGGTGAAGGCGGCCACCATCGCCGGTCGGATGACGAGCATCGGGATCGGCAGCTTCTGGGTTAGCTTCGTGCTGGTGCTGCCGAACAGCTTTTCGTTAAGCAGCGTGCGGCCTTGGGAGCCGAGGATCGCCAACTCGCAGTCGTTTTCTTTGACAACAGCGCAAATGCTATCGATCGGGCGATCGGAGCGAATTTCGTACTTCACCGACAGGCCGTCGGGCACGTTGGCGAGCGCGGTATCGAAGCGAGCGCGAGCTGCTGCGACCTTCTCATCATCGACGCGCGGAATGTCACCTTCCGTCCAGAGCGGCACGCTGTGGAAAAATACAATTTCGCGGATGCCGCTTTGCACGAAGCTTTCGAGGCAGTTCGCGAAACGCAGCAGCCCGTCTTTAAAATCCGTACAGATTAGTACTTTCTGAAACATGAATCTCGCACCAACTCTTTAAACGCGATTGCCTCCAGGGCATGTCATCAATTAGCGCCAGACCCCTTGCCAGGAAAGCAGTTAAACGCCAGACCCAAAGATTAAAACCAGGAGCTGAAACCCGGTCCGGATCGAGGCTGCAAACTTGATTGATGACAGCCCCTAGCGCGACTGGCAGTGCGATCGCCTCTTGGAGCCGAGGTTCGCTGCGAGCCGCTTGGCTTGCCCGATATTCCTAGGGTACGCGGGAAACTGGATGCAAGCTATAACCTTGAGTAATTCTTATCCCGGCGAAAACCTGGCATCATCAGCGAGCTCATTTAGATGAGTTCGTTCGCCGAGCCTGTGCCAGGAGCCGCGACCTATCGCTCCCAATCTATGTCCACCATCTGCTACGTCACGCTGGCGATCGGCCCGGAATACCGCCGTCATGCCCGACGGCTCCTGGCCGACATCCAGCATGTTTCGCCCGGCATTCCGCTGGTCGTTCTTACCGATACTCCGCGCGCTTTTGGCGATGCGATCGCGGTGCAGCACCGCCCCCAGTCCGTGGGCATCTACCATGACAAGCTCGACTGTCTGGCAGCCTGTCGCGAGCTCGGCTTCGAGACCTGGATTTTTCTCGATGCGGACTGTCGGCTCTTGGGCGATGTCACCACGGCGCGCCCCTGGCATCGCGGCATCACCGTCAAAAATGCCGTCCCGCTCGATCGCCACCTCGACGATCGCGATCGGCTCAGCGCTAGCGCCTTCAATCAGCGCCGCCGCAAGCTCCTCGAAGAAATCGCCGCGACCTACGACCTCGGCCTCGATCGGGCGTTGATGCTCAACGAAAGCGTCCTGATCGCCCACGCACTCGGCGAGCGCTTCGATGACTTCGCCAGAGAGTGGCGTGCCGTGCGAGATTTCCTCGAGCTGCACGCCATTAATTCCGGCGAGGGGGCCGCGATAGGTCTGGCGGCGCTCCGCAGCGATATTGCCGTCCACCATTACGATCGCAGCTACGAAATCAGTCCAGACGCTCGCGACGCGATCGACATCTTCAAAGACAACTTCTTTTTTCGCGGCACGGAACTCCGCACCGAAAAGCGCGGCGTTTCCGAAAGGCGCTCGCAGCTACTTAACATCGAGCAACAGCGCCGCCAGATCGCCCGCAGCCCGAAACTCGTCAAGCTGTGGCGCAAAGCCCGCAGTGCGTTCGGAAAGCTTATGCGGCGCTGGAAGCTCCAGCATCGATACCGCGCTGGCTCTAGCCAAGCTCCGCGATTTCGCGACGTTATCCAGCACTTTTAAGGGTTCAGCTTCTGATCGGCAATATCCGGCCCGATCGCCTGCCGCCAGATCGAAACAGAGTTCGAGCGAGCACCCAGTCTGAGAACCGACACAAAAAACAAAAAAGAGGCACTCGATCGTCACGACCGAGCACCTCACAGAGTAAGTTCACATTTTTTTGCTCCTCCAGGGCGCGATCGCGCCCTGCTGCACGCCGAGACCTAGGCCAGCTTGCGGCGGCGAACGGTCTTGAAGAGCGCACCAACAGCTACGAGACCGAGCGCCGTGGCCGGTTCGGGAACTTCCGCAACCTCATCGTCTGGCGGCGGCGGAACCGGGATGTACTTCAACTTGGAGACCGCGCCGCTGCCCGTCATCTTGACCCCAGCTTTGGAGATTCTCTTGTCGCCGTGGTCGAAGAAGTAGCGGCTAAGCGAGTTGTCCCCAGAGTTGTCCGCAGAGTCCCAGACTTCTCTGTTCGTGTCGGGGTCGATACCCTGCATCCACTTCACCTTGTTTGCGCTCACCCAGTCCGTGCTTTCGCTCTCACCTTCGTACCAGAACTTGAAGGTGACCTGCTCCGCACCGTCCAGGTCGAGCATCTCGAAGTATCTGAGATCCTCGACAAAACCGACCGTGTCGTCCGTCTCGACAAAGTCAAAGAAGATGCTGCTGCCAATCATATCGTCGGGATCGCTCACGGAGCGGTACTGACCGTTGTTCTCTTCTTGGACGATCAGGACATTACGGCGTTTCTTGCTGCCGAAGTCGCTACCCGTCTGCAAATCCGGATCGAACTCGCAAGAGTGAGCCTTGCAATTCGTGTCGAAGATATTGAGCGGGTTGTGGTGGCGGTTTTCCGTCGAGAGCTCGATGCCGTAGCCCAGCAGTAGCTTCTCGATGTTTTCCGGGGACATGCCGACCGCAGCGTCGAGTTCGTTGAAGTTGAGGCTAACAGGATCGGGGTTGGCTCGGGCGTCAGGCGCGATCGCGACGAGGAGACCGCCGGTGACGAGAAGGCCGACTGCGGCCTGCTGAGGGCGCAGGCGAGATGGCGGCTTACCGGGAAGAGAACGAGTTTGTTTCATGGTTCTATTTCGAGGAATGCGAATGTTCGAGTCAAGGCAGGAGGCAGTACAGGGACAACTAACTATCCTTTTTCGGTAGAACCCTAATTCGGAACGTGACTTCAACGCGACCCTAGACCCTGAGACCCGTGCCCTGCTTTTTCACATGCATTCATTATCGGAAATATTTTGAGTAGCGTCCACTGTACTACTACGCATTCAAATGCAAAGTTTCCATGTAGCAGATCTGATGAGCGTAGCCCCATATCGGGCAGACCTCCTCACAGCATCTTCAATATTGAGCGTCCCGAATCCGCAAAATTGCCCGTGAGACGTTCGGTGGGCGAAATCATCACAGCGATCGCCAATCAAAAAGTTTTTCACAAACATTTCCGGCCAATTTGCAACAAACATTTTGAACTCAGGGGCTTAATTACGGACTTTGAGGCGCTTTATAACTGCCTGAAGTTGCCTCGGGGCAGCCTCAAGTTAACCGCATTTTTTCGGGTTCGGAGCCCAACAGCCGTGGTAGCCCATCGGTATGACCTCTGGCAGGCTCAGGCGGCAGACCGGCGCATCGCCCAGGCGATCGGCAGCGTAGATCCAGACTTCGCTACGGTGCTCGCGGCTGTCGTAGACGACGGTGAGGAGCCAGCCGAGATCGGGGCGATCGGCGTCCGGGGCGTAGGTCGGCTCGATCGCGTAGCGGTGCGCGCCAAGTTCGGCGACGGTCAGCTCGCCGGTGTCGCGATCGAAGCAGGCGATGGTGCTCCAGAGGTCGCGGGCGACGTCGCTGCCCGGTCGGAAGGCGGACATGTAGGTGCGCCGCGCGTAGCGACCGACGCAACTGGGGGCGACGATCGGGAACTCACCACAGGTGTCGGCTAGCTCGACGCTGCCGAGCATCGCGCCCGTCTGTGGGTCGAGACGAAACTGCCAGAGCGTGCCGCGCGCTTCTGTATGCGGGTCGAGCTGGCCCACCTGCTGGAGGTAGCGGTTCGTGGCGAAGTCGTTGTAGCGCACCATATCGCCGACGATATTGCCTTCGGCGTCGACGTAGCCATTGCCGAAGTGCCAGCTGTAAAACGGGTCGGTTTCGCCGCGCGAGATGACGGTTAGGGTCTCGCGATCGAGCACCAGGATCTGCGTGCCGAACTGAGGCTTCCAGCGCAAGGCGTCACCGAAGCAGATTTGGTTGGTGAGGACGGGTAGCAGATCGAGACGGACGGGCGCGACAAAAAATACCAGGTAAGGGCCAGCCAGCAAACAGTCGTGGATCAGCGGTAGGCCGCTAAGGGGAATTTTGGACTGGCGATCGATGCGACCTTGGCGATCGCTGCAATAGACGTTCAGGCAGGTGCGCAAGCCGTAGGTGACGCCGAAGTTAAAGATTTCGCCTGTCTCGGGGTCGCGCTTGTAGTGGGCGGCGTAGGGCTGGCCATCGGCGAGGCTGAGGCTGTCGCGGCCTTTGGTTTCTAGGGTCTCGGGGTCGAGAACGTAGGGGTGTCCCTGCTCCCAAAGCGCTAAAACGCGATCGGGCAAGGCCAGCACGGAGGTGTTGGCGGGGTGGCGCAGTCGCTGGCGCACGGGCTGGGTCAGAGTAGCCTGCGGGGCTTTCATGCCGTAGCTGCCCTGCGTCCAGGTCTCGCTGGCGGCATCGCGGCGGTAGGCTTCCGTCTGCACGAATCGGTAGACCGCGCGCGCGTCGCGTCCGTCGAAGTTCACCCTGAGGACGGCACCGTCGCCATCGAACCAGTGGCCCACCCAGCGATCGCCGCGCTGGAGACGGGCAGGGCCGTTGCGGTAGAGCGCGCCGCGCAGGCCGGTGGGCAGCATTCCCGCGATCGTCTCGATCGCGGTGGGCGCAAATTCGCGGGCGGGCTCGGCCAGGGCGCGCGTCCAGCTCCCGGTCGGTGAAACTTTGCGGGCGGGCCGTTTACGGGTGGCCGTGGGCGAGGAGGAAGGAGAGACAGCCATTGGTAATGGAAGAAGGTGGCAGAATCGATCGCACGGGCGGGGCGCAGCTTTGACAGGTCGATCGAACCGGACAAGATGCGCGGTCGAGAAGCGCGATCGAATCGAATCGAGCCCGATCGAGCCGAACCAGCACGCTCGGTCAGCGCCCCGCTACAAGTGCTTTACAGACTGCTCCCGTCGAGATCCGGAGCGGACGGAGCCTGGGTGCGTGGGGCGAGCTGCGGGCCGATCGCCTGGAGGGTCGCGATCGTGCCCCAAACGATCGCCTCTGGCACCACCCGCAGCCGCTGGGACTCTTCGCCCGTTAGGTCGCGCTCGTCGCGCTCGCTCAGATGGCGGGCGATCGCCGCACGGATCGCGATCGCGTCTCCTCCGGCGATCGCCACGATCGCGTCGGGATACTGCCGCCACCAGTCTGAGATAAAGTCCCAGGCTAGCGCCCCCACAGCCCGCTGAATGCCTGAATCGATGGCGTTGGTGGTGTTGAGCGCCCAGCGATCGGAGGCGAATCCGTCGGTTAGTGAGGCCACCCGTTCGGCGATCTCCTGAGGGTCGCGCACCGGCTGGACGTGAGAGTGGATATGAGGGAGCTGGGCGGCGTATTTCCCAAGGCTGCGGTATTGCAGGCCCATCCCCGGCACGATCGCGCCGCCGACGAGCTCGCCGCGCCCGTTGTCTGTCGCCGCGAAGCCCGTAAAGGTCATCGCCGTGCCGCCGTCGATCGTCAAACAAGGGAAGCCAAATCGCCAGCCGATGCCGAGCCCCGCCAGCGCCCGGTCGATGCCCAGCGTCGAGTAGAGCCCCGCCAGCGGGATATCGTCCAGCGCCAGGACGCGGTGGGGGTAGCTGTCGCGATCGAGCCAGGTGCGCCACAGTGCAGTTTGATCGGGCACGACGGAGGCGATCGCGATCGGCAGCTCGGGCGAAGCGGGGAGTGCGCTAAAGGTCAGCGAGCCGCGCGTCGGGGCCGTGGGCGACACGCAGCAGGGCGCGAGATACGGCGCGAGGTATTCGGCGATCGACGCTTCCATATCGTGGGGCGTGATATGCGGCAGATCCCAGGTGGCACGGGGGCAATCGCCTTCTAGATACGTCCAGTGAGCACGCGTGTTGCCCAGACACAGCGCCAGCCAAGCGTCGGGCAGCGGGCGATCGGGATGGGCGGGCAGGCTCGGTTCGGCAAGATTATCGAGATCGGCAGGCTCGGGCGGTGAGGCCGCAGCGGGAGTGTGGGCCGTACGGGGCGAGGGAGTGTAAAAAGAATCGAGCACGAGACAACGAGCCTAAGCTCGGGGTGTTTCGGTAGCTGCGTTAGACCGATCGCCATCAAACCGCGAGATCGCGATCGGCAGCGCGCTTTAGACATCTTTCCCACTCTAGGGGCCGCGATCCGGTTTAGTTAGGCTCGCACTAGACGGCGAGGTCTGCGAGCGCCCCAAGCCCGCCTCGATCGCGAAGGCCGATCGCGAAAACTTATAATCGTCGTGAACTGGGGCTTTCATGCCGTTGCTGAATCCTGCGAGGTGCTCCTTGAGAGCGACTCGATCGCCCTCGATCGAACTCGATCGCACCCCAAACGTAGCCCGCGCGCACCCAGAGCAGCGTCACTCCCCGTTTACCCGAACACTTAGCTGTAGATTTAGCTGCACGAGCGAGAATATCTTTGAAACGCGTGACCTGGATTCGTCGATCGCTCGCCCTGGCGGCACTGGTGTCCGGCGGCAATGCCCTGAGTATCCTCTGGGGAATGCAGGCGCAGCAGACGTCGTTCGAGCAGCTCGAAACCTCGCTCGAACTCGATCTGCGCGCCCGCGAGCTGGTCGAGCGCGTCCAGGGTGGCGACATGAAAGTGCAGTCGGAAACGGCTGAAATCGGGAGAGAGCTAGAGAGTTTCGACCTCGCCGCGCTCGACTCGCTCAACCCGCTGCAAGAGAGCTGGTCGCGGCTGGCGATCGCTCTGGAAAGCGACGCGAGCGATCCGCTGGCCGCCCAGATCCTCGACGAGCACCTGGCAAAATTCACCCAGGCGATCGCCGCCCAGCGCGAAACGATGCGCCGCGACTTTGCCCGCGATCGAAATCGCAACGGGGGCCTTGCCTTTGGCTTGGCGCTGCTAGGCATGTCGGCATCGCTGCTGGCCTATATCCGGCTCGATCGCTGGCTGGGTAGTTTGAGTCGAGTCGCGATCGCCAACCGCACGCACATCAATGCCGTTGGCGCGTCGATCGCCAGTCAGGACCGCGCCGCCAGCGCGCGCGCCAGCGCCCTAATCGAGATCTCTGAGATGCTCGAGCGGCTCAATACCATATCCCAAGAGTCATCCGAGCAGTCCAGCATTGCCGCCGCCCACGCGAAGGAGATCGCCCAACTGACGTCTACCGGCGCGCAGCAAATGACCCACGCCAGTAGCACGATCGCCGAGACCGAAGACCAGGCACTTGATATTTCCCAGCAGGTATTGCAGCTCCGCGAGCGCGCCACCGAAGTCGGGCAAGTGGCATTCCTGGTCGAAGAGCTATCTACGCGCACCAATACCCTCTCGCTCAATGCCGCGATCGAGGCCGTGCGCGCCGGACGCTCCGGAGCCGGGTTCCAGGCGATCGCCCAGGAGATCCGCGCCCTCTCCGTCCAGAGCCAAAAGGCCGCTCAGCGCATCGGCGCGCTTTCGGAAGATATCCACCGCAGCACTGACGAAACCGTCAGCGCCAGCCAGGAGGGTATCGCCTGCGTCGAAGCCAGCACCCGTATTGTCAGCGAAATCACCACGACCTTCGCTGAAATTCAAGCCGCTGTGAAGGAGATCGACGACACTTCCCACAAGCTGGCTTTTAATGCCTACGTCCAGCTCTGGCCGATCCAGCAGCTCGTCGAAGGCATCGAATCGCTCAACACTGGCGCTCGCGAAGCGGAGACGAGCTCCCGCGAACTCGCCGACAGCCTTGGCGATTTGCAGCTCGGCTTTGGCGACATCCAAGCCCGCCTCAGCCAGCGCGGGCGTTGGTGGATAGAGCTAGGTTATGGCTTTTCGGTAAGGTACGGGAACCTC